>OJLW01000100.1_pt1 | contig 47031 bp, 43 predicted proteins | sample 1597021 | NCBI WGS metagenome assembly OJLW01 (sample SAMEA3904676, study PRJEB24821) | metagenome | biome: Builtin; feature: hospital; material: surface | place: USA | collected 2013-06-03
CCGGGACCAGCGACTATCCCCATTATCGGGGACACTCACAAGGTAACGGGCAACGACCGACGCTGTACTCACCAATCGATGGAAAATTCACTCATCGATGTTGGTTACTATTTGCGGCCGCCGAGCAGTGCGTCGACAAAGCTCTCCGGCTCAAACGGCGCCAGGTGGTCAGCACCTTCACCAAGGCCAACCAACTTCACCGGTACACCGAGCTCGTTTTGCACCTGGAATACAATGCCGCCCTTCGCGGTACCGTCCAGCTTGGTCAGGGCAACGCCGGTGATGTCTACAACATCCCGGAAAGTACGAGCCTGCAGCAGACCATTTTGGCCAACCGTCGCGTCCAAAACCAGGATGACTTCATCAACCTGAGCCTTCTTCTCCACCACGCGCTTAATCTTGTCCAGTTGGTCCATCAGGCCGACCTTGGTGTGCAGGCGGCCGGCGGTGTCGATGAGCACCACATCAGCGCCGGACTCGATACCGTGAGCAACTGCCTCAAATGCAATAGAAGCAGGATCCGCGCCTTCAGCGCCACGAACGGTCTCGGCACCGACACGACGGCCCCAGGTTTCCAGCTGATCTGCAGCAGCGGCACGGAAAGTGTCCGCTGCACCGAGAACAACATGGTGGCCACCGGCAACCAGCACACGAGCCAGTTTGCCCGTCGTCGTGGTCTTACCAGTGCCGTTGACACCGACCACCAGAATCACTGCGGGCTTGCCCTCGTGCGGAAGTGCGCGAATGGAGCGATCCATCTCAGGCTTGCACTCCTCAATCAGCACCTCACGCAGCAGGGCGCGTGCCTGTTCTTCCGTGCTCACCTTCTGGCTGGCAATACGCTCGCGCAGCTTATCGACGACACGCTGCGTCGCAGCCGCACCGAGGTCAGCCATCACCAGGATGTCCTCGACCTCTTCCCACGCGTCCTCATCAAGGTCACCCGCGCCCAAGATGCCGAGCACAGACTGGCCAATTGCATTCTGCGACCGGGACAAACGACCGCGCAGGCGACCCAGACGTCCCTCAGCCGGGTCGATGGAGTCAATCTGCTGTTCCGTTTCTGGCTCCGGCGTCGGCTCCGGCTTTGGCGTCGGCCCCGGCTCTGGCGTCGATTCTGGCGTCGGTTCTGGTTCGGGAGTCGGCTCCGGCTCCGGCACCGGTTCAGGAGCAGGAACTACCTCTACCTCAGGCTCTGCTTGGGGCTCTGGTTGTGGTTCCGGCTCGGGCTCTGATTCCTCTTCCCCAGCCGTAGGCAAATCGATTGGGATTTCCCGCATTACGCGGTCGTGATCCCCCTCCATTTCGGTGGGGTTATCGGGAATAGGCAGTTGGCCTTCCGGCTTCAGTAGGGAGCCATCCGTCGACTTATCAACGGGCTCATCTGCCCGCTTTTCAACTGGTTCCGGGACCTGCTTTTCAATGGGCTTTTCCGCCGGCTTGGGCATCGGTTTTTCAACCGGCTGCTTCTCACGGGTATCAGTCCCACTACCGGCCGGAGCGAAGTTAAAACCACTAGTGGCCTGGTAATTTCCAGACTTCTCCTGCTGGGTGAGTTCCTTAGTATCTTCCTTCGCAAAGGAAATGCGCTGGTTTTTCCTGCGGACATAGCCCACAACAAAAAGCAGCGCGATAATAACGACAATCGCGACGACAAGGAGTATCCACTGAGTTGGAGTCATAACTCTCATTATGCAGTATCAACGACTCTTCCTCACTTACTCCGCTCCTACTCCGCTCCTGTCGACGGAGTTGCGGATGCCGGTGACATTCGCTGCGAGATTACTCGAGTCACACCATCGCCCCGCATGGTCACACCGTAGAGCACATTCGCAACGTCCATTGTTGGCTTCTGGTGCGTAATGACAATCAGCTGACTGGTCGCGCGGAGTTCCTCGAGCAACGCAATAAGGCGACGCAGGTTAACGTCGTCAAGTGCGGCTTCCACCTCGTCGAGTACGTAAAAGGGACTCGGGCGCGCGCGGAAAATAGCGACGAGCATTGCCAGCGCCGTCAGCGACTTCTCGCCGCCGGAGAGCAGCGAGAGTCGCTTGACCTTTTTGCCCGGTGGGCGGGCTTCAACCTCGATACCTGTCGTGAGCAGGTTGTCCGGCTCAGTGAGAACCAGTCGTCCGTCACCGCCCGGGAAAAGCGTTTGAAAGACCGCGGGGAATTCTGCCTCGACATCGTTCCACGCGTCTGTGAAGAGCTGCAGAATCGTGGCATCGACTTCCTCGACAACATCGGTGAGGTCCTGGCGGGCCTTGAGGACATCATCGAGCTGCGTGGATAGGAAAGAGTAGCGCTCCTCCATCGCCTTATACTCCTCCAGCGCCAACGGGTTGACGCGGCCGAGCACACGCAGATCCTTCTCCGCCTGTTTGAGCTGCTTCGTCACGGCTGCGCGGTCAAAGTTCTCATCAGGAGCAAAGTCCGCGAGCAGGTCGTCGACAGACAGCCCCAACTGGTCGACGATGCGCTCTGCAGCCTCGGTCACACGGACCTGCGCCTGTGCACGGGCGATGTCTCCCTGGTGCGCGGAATCCGTTAGCTGTGCCAGCTCACGTTGCGCCCCATTTGCCTCCGTCCGTGCCGCCGATAGTGCCTGCGACACCGTCTTCTTCTGCGCCTCGGCATCGTCGCGATCGGCCTCTGCCCGCGCCAACGACACGTTGACCTTCGCACGCAAATCCTCAGCCAGCTCCGCGACGACTTCTGCCAATTCACGCTGGGCAACCTTAGCCATCTGCGTTTGCTCATGGCGCGCCTTTGCTATGCGCTCCGACGCAGCCTGGCGACGTAGCCGCTCGGCCTTACCTCGTACACTCGACAGTCTCTCCTCGGCCGTACGCAGCGACAGACGCGCCTCTGTCTCCATGGCGCGCACCGCCGTCAGAGCCTCCGAGGCACGGTCACGTTCGCTTGTCGACGGTTCCCCCTCCTCGGGGTCACGGTCAACGCGAGCCAAGCGGTCCGCAACCTCCGCCAATTCCTTCTGGAGCTTCGTTACTCGGTCCGCGGCTTCGACTCCACGCTGCTCAGCGCGTTCGGCATCATGCACCACGCCGGACAGCTGCGCCGTGGCCCGAGTTCGGGCATCCGTGAGGACCTTCATACGACTCTGATGCTCACGCAGCGCGGCACGGGCGGCCGCCGCGTCCGTGCGGCGGTCCTCTTCTTCGGCCTGTGCACCGGAGAGCACACCACCGAGGTCACTCAAACGCACCTGTGCTTCTGCTAGTTCTTCGCGAGTCTTAGCAATGTCGGCGGCGATTTCCACACCTGATGCAGTGCCACCAGCACCGCCAGCTACCCAACCAGAGCCACGCAGCACGCCATCGCGGTCAACAACGCGCAGTCGAGTATCCTGCGTCACCAGTTCGCGGGCAACGAGTTCGTCGTCGCAGGCCACGACATCAACGAGCAGAGAGGTCAGAGGACCGGAGAGGTTGGCTGGGACAGTCACGTGGTCTAGCAGCCAGGAGGCCTGTGCGGGCAAAGTGATGTCCAAGCGCCAAGAATCAGATGCATCCGCAGAATTGATAACGACGGCACTGCCTTTGCCCGAGGTCACCAGCTCGTCGATAAGCGAATCTCCACTGCCCTCGCTGACTAGTGCTTCGGCGGCTGCGCCGAGGGCTGCGGTGAGCGCCTTCTCCCAGCCAGCGTCGACATCAATGACTTCAGAGAGAACGCCGAGCTCGTGCTTTTCGCGTAGCCACGCGGTGCCGTCGTTGGCAGCGGCGGTGCGGGCGGTCTCTAGAGCTTCGATGCGGGCGGACAAACCTGAGACGCTGCGCTCGAGGTCGCGCTCGTCAGCACGGAGTTCTTTCAACCGTGTAGAGGCCAGCTCTGCTTCCCGGTTAGCCTGTTCATAAGCGCTCTGCAGCTCGGGACCTTCGAATTCGGCCTCGGCTAGTTCCTGCGCGGCGTTTTCCACGGCTTCGGTGGCATCGGCACGGCGTTCGTCGGCCTCATTGGTTTGCTCGGCAAGGCGTGCAGCTTCAGCTTCGGCGGCTTCCAAGCGAGTGCGCAGAGATTCTTCTGCGGAAATGAGGCGAACCACTCCTTCGCGACGGTCGGCGATTGCGCGAACGGCCGCGAGGTGCTCGGCCTCGGCTTCGCGGAAGGTTTCCTCGGCATCGAAAAGCGTTTCTCGGATTTCCTCCAGCTTTTCGCGAGCCTCTGCCTCTGCCTCTGCAAGCGTGGCTTCTTCGGTGGCGGCATCGTCAGCACGCTGCTCCAGGAAGTCCGGATCTGGGCCTACCCACGGAGCGACGGAATGGTCGGCCGCGCGATCGGCGGCAATGCGGGCTGTCGCCTGAATACGCTCACCGAGTGCGGAGAGTCGGAACCATAGGTCACGAGCGGAGTCGGCAGCTGGAGTAATGTCCTCCAATTCGGCTTCAAGTTCTGCAGTGCGCTCAGCGGCGATCTCAGCACGCTCCGTGGCAGCTTCTACTTTTTCCTCAATGAGCTTGGCTTGACCAGCAATATCATTGAGACTGTCCTGCAAATCCACGAAGTCCGCGGCAGCCAAACGCAACTTGGCATCGCGCAAGTCCGCCTGCACGGTCTGGGCGCGGGAGGCGGCCTCAGCTTGACGCTTTAGCGGTTTGAGCTGACGGGAAAGCTCACCTGTCAGATCCTGCAGCCGGTCGAGATTGGCCTGCATCGACTGCAGTTTACGCTGCGCTTTTTCCTTGCGACGACGGTGTTTGAGCACGCCTGCGGCTTCTTCAATAAACGCACGACGTTCCTCTGGCCGAGACTCCAGAATCTGAGAAAGCCGACCCTGGCCGACGATGATGTGCATCTCACGGCCAATGCCGGTGTCGCTGAGGAGTTCTTGGACGTCCATGAGGCGGACGCGAGAACCGTTGATTTCGTATTCGCTGGCGCCGTCGCGGTACATGCGACGCGTGACAGAGACTTCTTTATATTGAATGGGAAGTGCCCCATCGGAATTGTCGATGGTAAGAGTAACCTCCGCGCGCCCCAAAGGCTTTCGCCCGGAAGTACCCGCGAAGATGACATCTTCCATTTTGCCGCCGCGGAGGGTCTTGGCGGAGTGCTCGCCCATAACCCACGCGAGGGCGTCGACGACATTCGACTTACCAGATCCATTCGGGCCGACAACTGCGCAGATGCCGGGCTCGAATTTCATCGTCGTCGCCGAAGCGAAGGATTTAAAGCCCTTCAGAGTCAGCGATTTCAAATACATGGGGCAATATCTTACCTGCAGTTGTGGACTGGAGCTGAATTAACCCAAGGACCCACTTGTTTTCACCGCCTCATTTACACAGCCTGGATTACACAGCCGCCTGCTTGGCCGACGTGTAGGCCGACTCACCGTGCTGAGCAACGTCGATACCAGAATGTTCCTGCTCACCATGGATTCGCCAGCCGACGGTTACCTTCAGAACTCGGGCAATGATGTACGTCAGCACGCCCGAGAACACCGCTGCGATGACCGCAATAATGATCTGGATGGCGAACAATTTCAGGCCGTCGATGCCACCGCCGGTAAGCAGTCCGCGGTCGTTAGCCAGCAGGCCAACACCAATCGTTCCCCACATGGCTGCAACCAGATGCAAACCAACCACATCCAGGGTGTCATCGAAGTTGAACTTGTACTTTAAACCAACGCCCCAGCAAGCCAGCACACCGCCGATATAGCCCAGAATGATTGAGGTCACCGGGTTCATATCTCCTGCGGCCGGAGTAATAGTCACAAGCCCTGCGATGACCCCCGAAGCAGCGCCCAGCGAGGTGGGATGTCCATCACGAAAACGCTCGAGTGAAATCCAGCCGAGCATGCCTAGGCACGCTGCCACCGTCGTATTTAGCCATGCCAGACCAGCGGCGCCGTCGGCAGCAAATGCCGAACCACCGTTGAAGCCGAACCAGCCGAACCACAGCAGTGCAGCACCCAGCATGACGAGTGGCAGGTTGTGCGGGCGATGCTGGCCACCATCGATAGACTTGCGCTTGCCGACGATAATCGCCAGCACCAAAGCGGCGGTACCAGCAGCAATGTGCACGACCGTACCGCCAGCGAAGTCAATTGGAGCGATGGCAGCCTCGCCGTCAGCGGTCCCAAACAGCTTTGCCGAAAGGCTCTCTGCAGAGTGGCTCAGCAAACCACCACCCCAGACCATGTATGACATTGGGAAGTACACCAGCGTTGTCCAGAAACCGACGAAAATCAACCAGGTGGAGAACTTCACGCGTTCGGCCAGCGCTCCAGAGATCAGCGCCACGGAGATAGAGCAGAACGTGAGCTGAAATCCGATGTCGATGATGTTCGGGTAACCATTCGCACCCGCAATGTAGTTGCCGCCATCGTCCGTGATTGAGTTACGCAGTCCAAAGAACTCAAACGGGTTGGCAAATACACCACCGATCGACTGCGACCCGTAGGACATCGACCAGCCCCACAGGACGTAAATGGCACCGACAACGCCGACAGCGCCAAAGCTCATCATCATCATGTTGAGCACCGACTTCTGTCGCGACATGCCGCCATAGAACAGCGCGAGCGCCGGTGTCATGAGCAAGACCAACGAAGCCGAGATCAGCATCCACGCTGAGTTTCCCGACTGTGCAATTACTTCTTCAGGCGTCATTTCTGCCTCCCCTGTCTGTCAGTAGGTAGTTATTAACTTAAACCACTCTTCCTCCGTATTTGCGTATTCTTTTTCTCACTTGCGTAATTTTCTAGCGCTTCGGGGCCTCTTTAGCGTCCCAATCGACTACCCCAAGACACGAAAAATCCCTCGCTACCTGCACAAAATCAATCACACAGAGCAAGGGATAAAACTTTTTCGATTTTTTCGGCTTCCTACACCGAGATGGGGGAAAGGAAGGCAGTTAGCACCCACTTAACGACGGTCAAACGTGCTCAATGCACCCTTCGGTTCCTGCCATAGGGGCACCACTGTCGTCACATTGCCAGGAGTATTCGGCCCCTCCAGCCAAGCGAGCAAACTCTCGCAGCCTGCCCGTGACCCTTCGGCAACAACTAACACCCGACCATCCGGATAGTTCTGGGCGTAACCAACCAGCCCCAACTCCAGTGCCGTCGCGCGGGTGTGCCAGCGAAAACCGACACCTTGAACACGTCCGTGTACCCATGCGGTGAGGCGGACGTCGTTAAGCGGCATCGGACTCACGCACCGTCATCGGGTCGGAACCATCCCAGCACTCGATCTTGTCGTGGCCGCGGAGATTTGGCAGATCATCGCGGTGGAATACTGGATTAAGTCCCTTGGCCTTCTGCTCGGAATAATTCTTCAACAGGGCGACTGCGACACCGCCTAGCGGCAGAATTGCGATGATATTGATGGTGGCCATGAGTGCGGAGAACGTATCTGCAAGCGACCAGACGAGCGGCACGGAACCGACAGCTCCGCCAATCACGCACAGGATAACCAGGACGCGCACGGTGTTCAAAACAGCCTTGCTCTTTGACAGGAACGGGATATTCGCCTCGGCGTAGTAGTAGTTACCCACCAGCGAGGAAAACGCGAGGAAGAAGATGATAACCGTGACCGCGTGGATGGCCCACGTACCCACCTGCGCCGACAGCGCAGCCTGAGTCAACGCGGTGCCCTCCGCATCGCCGCCGAAGGTCGGATCGGACAACAGGATGATAACTGCGGTGATAGTACAGACGACCCAGGTGTCGAAGTAGACGCCCATCGTCTGGATGAGGCCCTGTTTGACCGGGTGCGACACCGACGCCGTCGCCGCCGCATTTGGTGTGGAACCCATACCGGCCTCATTGGAGAACAGACCACGGCGAATACCCTGCATCATGGCGGTACCGACAGCGGCACCAGCGATCTCACGGATACCGAAGGCGTGCTCAAAAATCAGCTTAATCATGCCCGGCACCTCGGTGATGTTGAGAGCCAAGACAATCAGGCCGAGGATAATGTAAGCCACGGCCATAATCGGCACGATGATCTGTGTCACCGCCGAAATACGCTGCACACCACCGAAAATGATGACGCCGGCCAGAATCGCCAGCACTACACCGACACAGAACTTAAGAATCGGCGTATCCAGACCAGTTGACTTAGCCACAGCCGCCGTAATCGAGTTGGACTGCACCGCGTTGAACACGAACCCGTAGGTCACCGTGATAGCGATGACGAACAGCGACGCCATCCAGCGCCAGTTCTCCCCTAGCCCCTTGGTGATGTAGTACGCGGGTCCTCCTCGATAGGAGTCCTTATCGCGGACTTTGTACAGCTGCGCCAGCGTCGACTCCACGAAGCTGGTAGCACCGCCAATCGCAGCGAGTAGCCACATCCAAAACACGGCACCTGGCCCACCCGTAGTGATTGCCACCGCCACACCTGCGACGTTACCGGTACCGACACGCGAGGCAGCAGAGATTGTGAAGGCCTTAAAGGCCGAGATGCCCTTGACCCCCTCGGAGATGTCAGACGGCTTTTCGGTAATTGCCTTGAACATCTCCGGGATGTACCGAAGCTGCACCACAATGGTCCGCCAACAGAAGTACAGGCCTGCACCGCTGAGTAGCAGAATCATGAACAGCCAGTACTTGTCATTCCAGGCGTTGACCCAATCGGTCGCTTGTTCCATGAAGCTCATAAGGAAATTCTAGCGCTGACAGGTGGGACACAGATAACTCGATCTATTCCCAAATGGCAGACGGACAATTGCGCGCCCACACCTCGAGCACGGCTCCCCCGCTTGACCATAGGCGTTCAAGCTCCGCTCGAAATAGCCACTTTCGCCGTTGACATGCACATATAATGCGTCAAAGCTCGTGCCGCCGGCCGCTAGCGCCCGCTGAAGTACCGCTTGGCCCTCCCGCAGAAGTTTCGCTAAACGACGGACCGAAAGGTCACACGCCGGCACGCGCCCATCGACCTTCGCTGCCCAAAGCATTTCGTCGGCATAAATGTTGCCGATGCCGGACACGATGTTCTGATTGAGCAATACGGCCTTGATTGGCGAACGCGACTTCATCATGCGATGCGCGAGCGCCACCACATCGAGCTTTGGCTCCAATAGATCGGGCGCAATTTTAGCTGCGGGTTCCGGAACAAAGCGACCGTGGGATTCGACCATTTCACAGCCCCAGACCCAACCAAAGGTGCGCTGATCGTTGAAGTTGATAAGGTGCCGAGCGCCGTCCGGCAGGGCTATGTCAAATGCGGCCCTGGTGTGGCGTCCGGGCAGCGTATCGGGCGTGTACGGAGCTTCCACACGCAATTGGCCGCTCATACCCAGGTGGATGGCAATTGCGGAGTCGTCGTCAAGCGTGAGCCACATGAACTTGCCGCGGCGATCCGTATCGATAACCGTGCGCCCGCGCGTGCGACCGATAAACTCTGCGGCACCACCGGGTTGGCGCCGCACGGCACGAGCATTGTAGACGAAGGAATCCTCGATGCGGCCACCGACGACATAAGCGTCGAGACCGCGGCGTACGGACTCGACTTCAGGAAGCTCGGGCATTATGCCAGTGCAGTATGCGCCTGATGCGCGGCGTGCATCTCGGCTTCCTTCTTCGTGGCGCCGGTACCGCTGCCCTTAACCACGCCGTCAACCAGCACGTCAACGTAGAAAGTTAGGTCATGGTCGGGGCCGGTGGTGCGCACGGTGTACTCAGCAGCCGGTAGTTGCTTGGCTGCCAGGCGCTCCTGCAACAGCGTCTTCCAGTCACGACCGCGAGACTCCGTCGGGGCATCGTCAATCATCTGGTTAAACAGGCGAAGAACGGTCTCGCGGGCAACCTCAAAGCCATGCTGCAGGTAAATGGCACCCAGCAGCGCCTCGGTGGTGTCAGCGAGAATTGAGTGCTTATCCGCACCACCGGTGGCCTTCTCACCGCGACCGAGGAGAATGTGCTCCCCCAATCCGATACTGCGGGCCAGGTCAGCCAGCGCGTACATGTTCACGACACCTGCGCGCATCTTGGAAATATCCTGCTCAGCACGGTCCGGGAAGCGACGGTAGAGTTCTTCAGCAACGCACATGCCCAGCACGGCGTCGCCCAGGAACTCTAGACGCTCGTTATTGGTCAGCATGCCATTTTCATTTGCGAAACTGCGGTGGGTCAGAGCGAGCTTCAGGGACTCCTCTGGTAGTTCAACACCGAGTTTTTCCAGCAGCGGGGCGTGATCGACGGCCTCAAAGGCCGCCTTTCTAGCCGCCTCACCGGTTAGCCGACGCTTGCGGCTCATCCGTTATATCTCCTTTAAAGTCTTCGTCTAAGTCGTCGTCGATTACTTATCGTCCCCGAGCGAGCCAAACTTTTCCGCCAGGCCAGCCCAACGCGGATCAATACGCTCCTCTTCACCCGAGATGCCGTCTGGTTCCGGAACTTCCGAGTCCGACTCAGCACAGCTGGAACCGAAATCCAGACAGGTCGGATTGAAGGGCAGATTCAAGCCCGCCTCATCGATGACGGCTTGAGTGATATCCACCGTATTGTCGACGATCTGACCAACTTCGTCCTCAAGGTCTTCTTCCTCGGCATCGTCGCCTGTGATGAAGTCCTCGTTGTTGGAAAAGACAGCCGAAATATGGAAGCTGAGCTCCGGATTCAGCGGGGCTAGGCAGCGCACGCACTCACCGGTGGCCTTAGCAGTCACAGTCGCGTCAACCATGACACCACTGCCGAGGTTCGTGACAATGCCGTCAACGACAACTTCCTCGCCAGCGGCGATGCCAATCATCTCGACACCAACACGGACTGGGCTATCGCCTACCTTGCGGAACTGCTCGGGCATGTCGCCCTGCAGACATGTCGAAACGTCCAGAACAAATGGGGATGAGTCAGTCATGATAGACCTCAGTCTACCCCGAAGATGCGCTAACGCTCGTACCGGCGGCGTTCCTGCCCCTCGGAGAAGGAAGACGGCGCGTTCTGCGCCCCTGCACCACCGCCGACGGCACCAGCCCCTGAACGCAGTACAGAGCGATTGCGACCGACATTGCGCAGGGTCTCCTGGAGGGTCTGCTCAAACTCGGCGAGCTTGGAGTCAACGTAACGGTCACACTCTTCGCGGAGGCGAGAGGAATCCGCGTGTGCGTCGGACAGCAGACGATTCGCCTCGTCGTTGGCCTCGCGGACGACCGTCGACTCAGCGACCAGGCGAGCCTGCTCCTCACGGCCTTCCGCAACGGAACGCTCGTAGGATTCGTTACCAGCGTGAATCAGGCGATCGGACTCGGCAGAAGCACGATCCACAATGTTGTCGTACTCGTGCTGAGCATCCTCGCGGAGACGACGGGCGTCGTCCTCAGCGGCCGCAACGGTGCCAGCCGCGTGAGCATTGGCATTCTCGACGGTGTGGTTAGCGCGGGCCTCTGCCTCGTCGACAATACGATGGGCTTCTTCATCCGCAGACGAAATGGTGTTGTTCGCCCGGGCTTCAGCATCGTTGATAATCTCATCCCGCTGGTCCAAGACATCCTGCGCGTCATCGAGCTCAGCCGGGAAAGCATCCCTCAGTTCATCGAGCAACTCGAGAACACGCTGACGCGGGACCATACAATTGGCCGACAGTGGCACGCCGTGTGCCTCTTCTAGGATCTGGACCAGTTCATCAAGAGATTCGAAGACGCGAAACATGACTTACATGCTACTTCAGTCTGAGCTGCAGGGCGTGCAAGACAGGCTCAGGAACTAGGCCTTCCACCGAACCGCCGTACCGAACAACTTCCTTCATCAGTGTCGACGACACGTGACCGTACTTCGGATCAGCCTCCACAAAGAGAGTTTCAATGCCAGTCATGCGCCGATTCATCTGCGCCATAGGAGCCTCGTACTCGTAGTCTGCTGCCGAGCGCAGTCCCTTGACCAGGCAGGTAATCCCCTGCGCGGAGGTGTAGTCCACCAACAGCTTCGACCAGGAGTCCACCCGCACATTGTCCAAGCGCTGCGTGCACTGCCGAATGAGGTCCATGCGCTCTTCGACGTTGAACATGCCCTGCTTATTCGGGTTGTGGGTAACTAACACGGTCACCTGATCGAATTGACGCGCGGCACGCTCAATCACATCGAGGTGACCAGAGGTCATGGGATCGTAGGAACCGGGGCAGCATGCGTGAGTCATAGAGGTCAAACCACCTTTGGCCGTCGTAAAGCGTAAAGAAGAACGTTAAGCGTTGTAGATAGCGGTGTCGAAGCGCGCCATACCGTGAATGCGACGCTTCAGCTTCTGCTGGAGCTGCTCGTAGCCCTCGGGCCACTGCGTCTCGTCGTCATCGCGGTGACGCTCCACAGTCACGACCGCGCCCGGCGCGAGGAAGCTGCGCAGAGCCTCCAACATCTCTGTAACGGCCTCCCCCGCCAGCTCGTAGGGAGGATCAGCGATGACGCGGTCAAAAGGCTCGCCCGGCGCGCCCGCAAGGTACGACGACACTTTCATCGGAGACACGGCCACATCGGGATGCCCCACGGTGCGAATGTTCTTTTCAATGGCGGCAATGGCGTTCGGGTCGTTTTCCACCAATACGACGGAACGCGCGCCACGGGAAGCCGCTTCCAAGCCGAGCGCACCTGAGCCCGCGAACAAGTCGAGAACGCGAGTTCCCTCTAACCCAAAGCGTGTGGACCAGGACGAAAAGATGGCTTCTTTCGCGCGGTCACTGGTTGGCCGAGTGGTCTCTCCCTTGGGTGCGACTAGTCTGCGACCGCGCGCCTCACCTGCAATAATGCGGGTCATCTACTTCCCTTCGTGCGATGTGTTCTCGTTGCCGTTGTTCTGTGCCATCGTGCTGTGAGTTGCTGGCGTGATTCGTGCCAGCAGCTGACCACCTTCGACATCCACAAATTGATCTGCCGCCACCTCCGCGACCGTACCCGGGCAGGGCGCTAAAACCGGCGCTTCTAGCTTGACGGCCTCCACGACCGCAATGACCTGACCAGTCGTCACCGAGTCTTTCTCGGCGACCTCCCAGCGGACTACTCCTGCAAAAGGTGCACAGACATTTACCATGTCCCACAGTCTACTTAGGTCTTACTAGGAGCGGTCCAAGTAGTTCGACTGCTCTTCATCAATATCGGAGATGAGCTCCCCTACAAGTCTCTCATCGCTGTCGAGGAAAGCCGTGGCGTCGTGCCGGGTGCGCTCGATGATCTCGCCGTCGGTGGTGAGGTCCACCAGGCCGAGGCCAGTTGCCAGTCCCGATTGGTCATCGCCGAGTAGATCGCCAAAACTACGGGTGGCCAGGTCCAACTCCGCCAGTTGAATGCCATCGGTGGTGGCGGCAATGCGTTCCAACCGGGTACGCTCCGGTGTCTGCGAATGCGTGTGTGTACACAGGAAGCACAGTCCACCCCGGTCACCGCGGCCGACGCGACCGCGCAGCTGGTGAATCTGCGAGATACCGTAGCTCTCGGCGCGGCGAATCATCATGATTGTGGCCTCTCGTATATCCACGCCGACTTCGATAACTGTGGTGGACACCAGCACATCCAGCTGTCCTGTGGCAAAGGCTTGCATCACGCGGTCTTTGTCCTCCGGTGCCATATTGCCGTGCAACTGACTGATACGAACACCGGGCAGTTTCTTCCTCGCGCGGTCGAACACCGCTTCCACAGACTCGTCGAGGAACTGTTCCTCGTCTCGGGTAATGCGGGGACAGACAATGAAGGCGCGGTTACCCTTGGCCACTTCTTCCCCAATGCGCTCCCAGGTCCGTGCCTCCCAGCGCGGCTTTTCCAGTGTCGGTACGACAAAGGATTGGATCTCCTGCCGTCCCCGTGGCAATTCCGTCAACTGCGATACCGCGAGGTCGCCAAAAATGGTCATCGCTACCGTGCGCGGAATCGGGGTTGCCGACATCACCAATAGATGCGGTGTCATTCCGCCCCGTCCCCTACTGCGCAGCTGGTCGCGCTGGCGCACACCGAAGCGGTGCTGCTCATCGACAACCACCAGCCCGAGATCGAAGAACTCCACGCCCTCACTGAGCAGGGCATGCGTGCCGACGACAATGTCCGCCTCCCCGTTGACTGCCTCCAGCAGGGTTGCCCGGCGCTCCTTCGTCGACATCGATCCCGTCAGCAGTCGCACAGTGACGGCTACTCCAGCCTGCTCGAGCATCGCTGTCAGTGAGCGGTAGTGCTGTTGGGCCAGTACTTCCGTCGGCGCGAGCATCGCGCACTGTCTGCTGGCATCGACTGCCTGCAGCATTCCCAGCAGGGCCACCACGGTCTTACCCGAGCCGACTTCACCTGCCAGCAGGCGGTTCATAGGGCTGGTCTGCGACATGTCGTGCGCAATATCGGCCGCGACCGCGACCTGACCGTCGGTAAGCGAAAACGGCAGTCCTCGGCGTAGCTCGTCGCGAAGCCCTCCGGTGATCTCCGTGCAGGCCGGAGCGGTGAGGCTCTCTTGAGTGCGTTTGCGTGCACCAACGGCGAGTTGGAGCTCAAGCGCTTCGTCGTACTTCAGCCGGGTGAGCGCAATGTCGGGGCCCGCGATGGAGGGAAAGTGTGCGCCACGCAGTGCGGAGTCGAAATCGGTAAGTCCCTCCGGTGTGGCGGGCAACGGGTCTGGCTGCAGCGGTAACCATTCGAGGATGCGCTGCATGAACAGAGCCAGGTGAATACCTGCTACTCCTTTGCGGCCACGGTAAATGGGCAGGTAAGGGCGAGTGAGAAGCCGCTGCATCTCCGCAATCCCCTTGGCCGTTTTCGTTAGCGTGGCCAGCTTGCCAGTGGCAGCGCCTACTGAACCGTCGGCTTTGAGCACCATGCAGTCAACATTTTTCAGCTGCAGCTCATTGCGGAACTCACTGAGTGTGCCAACAATGAGCAGACGCACACCCGGGTGCAGCATATTGCGCAGCCACTCGGCACCGAAAATCGCGGCCGGAAGAATGCGCACGCCGTCACTGACATAGATTTTCAGTGGCTTGCGTCGGTCGGCGAAGGCAGGCGCTGGCGAAATACTGTGGACCTCCACGACTGTGGTGATGGTATCGCCAATGTCGGAAAATGACACATCTAAGCTCTTACCCTGCGCCACGTAGCGTTTTGGGAAATTCGTCAGTGCATCCGAAACGGTCTCCATACCGAAGGCTGTGTGGAGTTTCTTCGCAATCTTTGGCCCCACCACAATATTCAGGGGCGTGCGCGCATAATCCGAGCCGAGCCATCCGAGCATCGTGCTACTCGATTCCTATCTGCACCGGCTCATCGATGCCAGTTGCATCATAGGCTACGACCTCCACAGGCTTGTCCAGCCGCGCCCGCACTTGCTCTATGTCCACGTCCTCAGCTCCGCGCCCGAGCAGCAGAGTCACTAGTTCCCCGCCGCCAGCCAACAGGTCTGAGATGGTCTCTGTGAGCGCGTCAGTCAAAGGCTTATCGACGTCCGCAGCGATTACAGCCGTTCGCGTGCCATTGGCAGCCTCGCCCATCGCGTACGCGGCAACCGCCAGCGGCAGCTCAGCCGAATGCACGGCCAAGGCAGCAAGGCCAGCCGGAATGGAGTCTGTAGAAACTACCGCGAGTGTCGGATTAGCCGCGGCAGCAGCGAATTCGATATCCGCCAATTCCTGGTCGCTGACTAGACCATTTGGCAGCAGGATTACCTCATCCGCACCCCGCATGGCAGTCAGTGCCTTGGTGACCACATTGTCAGCGAACTCCTGGTCGGCGATGGCTGCGCGATCTGTGGGAGCGGATGTGGGAGTCGGAGCGGGGGTCGGGCTGATAGCAATCGCTCCAGAGGAAGTGATGAGATCTTTCAGCGGACCGTCCGGCACTACCGCAATGAGGATGCGAGTGGACTCAGGTGTTGTCTCCGGTTCATCGAGCACCTCGATGCGGATGCCCTCCGGACGGCCGAAGTCAAGTGCCGCCTCGATAACTGCGCCCGGCTCCACTGTGTGGATATGCACCATGTACTGTGCGGTCTCCGCATTACCAGCGTCACCTGCGATGATGAGCGAGTTTCCCAGCGGGTTTAACCGCTCTCGCAGTGTCTCCACCGCCTGGGTATCCGCCAAGGAAATCAGGTACATGACCTCCATCTCAACGGTGGCTAGGTGTGGCGCGTCGACATGCAAATCGACCGGTGCGGCTGCGCGGCCGCTGACTTCGTCGGCAAGCGCGTCGAGCAGAATGACCAACCCCGCGCCGCCGGCGTCGACCACACCCGCCTGCTGCAGTGCCGGGAGCTGGCTGGGGGTTTTCGCCAGCGCATCGCGAGCGGCATCTGCAATCGTGTCGGCGAGCTCCTCAATCGAGTCGCCCTCAAATTCCTCCGCGACAATCGCGGCGTGACGCAGGACTGTCAGAATCGTGCCCTCCACCGGATTGGCAATCGCCTGAGAGACATGTTGCACAGCTAGCTTTAGCGAGTGCTGCACCGACTCAACGCCAATGCCACTACCGGAAGCTGCCTCAGCCACCGCGCGAAAAACCTGCGAGAGCACAGTGCCCGAATTACCGCGGGCACCACGCACCGCACCGGCAGCCAAGGCCGCGGTGACTGCGCGAACATCGGAAGCGTCTGCCTTTTGCGCTTCCTCATACGCCGAACTCAACGTCGCGAGCATATTCGACCCGGTATCGGAATCCGGTACTGGGAAGACATTGAGACTGTTAATCTCATCGCGGCGGGATTGAAGCGCATCAATTCCCCGGGCAACCCAGCCGACAATCGCGGCAGAACCAATCTGCGAAGACATGAATTCCTATTCTAGCGTCCAGTCGATAGGGGTAGCTCCCTGACGAATCAGCGACTCATTGGCCCGGCTGAACGGGCGCGACCCGAAGAACCCACGGGATGCCGACAGCGGTGACGGGTGCGGCGAACAGATGCAGTCCACGCCCGGGAGCCAACGCTGCAAACTCTGCGCATCGCGTCCCCACAGAATTGCCACGAGAGGCTTGTCCCGAGCGACCAATGCTTTGATGGCATGCTCCGTGATTGCCTCCCAGCCCTTACCGCGGTGCGAGGCAGCAGCACCCGGGCGCACGGTCAGCACACGGTTGAACAGAGCTACGCCCTGCCTACTCCACGGAGTGAGGTCACCGTTGGAGGGAGTCGGGAGCCCCAGGTCGGAGGAGTATTCCTTAAAAATATTCGCCAACGACCGCGGTACCGGCTTCACATCCGGTTGGACCGAGAAGCTGAGCCCCATCGCGTGCCCCGGGGTCGGATACGGGTCCTGGCCGATGACGAGCACCTTGACCTCATCGAATGGGTAAGTGAAGGCGCGTAGCACATCGGTGCCCGCGGGCAGGTAGCCGTAGCCGGCCGCGTTTTCCTCGCGCAGGAACTGCCCCATCCGGTGGATGTCATCGGCCACTGGCTCCAGCGCCTTCTGCCACCCTTCTTCGACCGGCAACGGATCCATGTCATGCAGCCTTTCTTCTCAAAACCTCGTCGAACTCTTAAAAGGAAACCCAACCGGCATCGCGGGCAGGAGGTTTGCCGTCGATAAGCACCGAATCGAACTTTTCCTTCGACACCGTGCCGATAGCGCGGAACCCCGTCGGAGGCTCCCCCGGTGTCGAACCAATCAGTGTGTGGTCCTCCCCGCCGGTGAGCACCCACTCCCATGGATCGACGTCGAGGTATTCGCCAGCGGCAATCTGCAACTCATCGGGCGCAATCGCACTGCTGTCAACTTCCAAAGTAACCCTGGAGGCCTGCGCAATAGCACGGAGATCCACCACCAGTCCATCGGAATTGTCCGTCAGTGAACGCACGCCTGTGGCTCGCGCCGTGGCACCCCTGCGGTATTCAAATTCGGGCGTACAGTGTGCTGCCACCAGCTGCGCAAACTCACTTGGAACCTTTGCCGGGCTTCCGCAGTGCTGCAGCAGCGCAAGGCCCGCTGCAGAGTAACCGATGCGCCCCGACGCAATCACCGTATCCCCCGCGCGTGCCGCTGAGCGCAGCAGCGGCCGCCCCAGCCCACCGAGTTCGCCGATTGCGGTGATGGAAATCACCAGAGAATCTCCGCTGACCATGTCACCACCGACAAGCTCCGCAGGACATTGCTTGCCTTCCTGCCACAATCCCTCGGCGATACCGGTGACCACACTCACCGGAGTATGCAACGGTGCTGAGATGGCGAAAAGCATTGCCGTTGGACGTGCACCCATCGATTCGATGTCGGCGAAATTCTGTACCGCGGCCTTAGCTCCAACTTGCTGAGGTGTCGACCAGTCCAGGCGGAAGTGGCGCCCTTCCACCAGCATGTCGGTGGAGGTGACAAAGCGGGCGTTGGGGGTTGTCTGCGTCAAGACGGCGGCATCGTCGCCATTGCGTGCCGACGGGGCGATAGCCCGAATGGCCTCAATGACCCCAAACTCGCCAATATCGCCAATGGTCAATTCAGTCACAGTGTCGAGTCACATTCCTAATAGTCGATGGTTAACCGTTAATAACGGAACCCGTCTCGGCATTGCCCCCAACCAATTGGAGTTGGTACCGGACAACGTAGAATCAGGCCCATGGTAGACGCACCCCCATCGGGAGAAACAGTTCAGTCCAAGGGTAGCCGGACACGCGCGGGCATCGCACTCGCTATTGCCATTATCTCTATCCTCGGCATCATTTTTGCCGCAAAGATTTACCAGGATAGTCAGGCAGCGAAGCCAGTCGCGATTTCCAACCCGGAGCTCCCCGCCAATGACTCGCCTGAGTGTGCGGAACTGCTCGACCGACTGCCAGAACGCGCCGCAGGTCTAGTTCGCGCCGAAATTACAGAGCCGGCTCCAGAAGGTGCCGCTGTGTACCGAAACTTGGAGCAAGACCGCATCACGCTGCGCTGTGGCGCGAACGTACCTAGCCAGTACAACGAACTGGCCAAGACCGAAGAGGTCAAGGGCATTTCGTGGCTGCGCGTTGTCGACAGTACCGACGAATCTTTGGCGACTTGGTTCACCGTCGGCCGTGAGCCAGTGGTTGCGATTACCGCCGAAGGAAATGCAAAGGCGGAGGACGCACTGCGTGATCTCGCCGAGGCGCTGCGCCCGGACTCCGAGTACAAGAACAAACCGGAGCGAGGCGGTGTCCCGCTGGCAGAATTGGCAGCTCCGGAAGCCGATAAGCGCTGTAGCGGCTTGGAAGCTGCCCTCCCCCGCGATCTTGGCAACCGTCACCGTCTGAGCGCAGAGGAAATGCCAGCTGACATGCCGAAGGACATGGTCATTTGGGGCGGTACCCCAGCCGATCCGGTGGTGCTGCGCTGTGGTGTCGACGAGCCGGCTGGCTACAGCACCACCACGCAGCAGCTGACACAGGTTGGTGACATTGTCTGGTTCAACGAACCAACGCTGTCCTCCGGTACCTCCGCCACCTGGTACGCCATGGGCCGGGAGCGCTTCGTCGCCGTTGAAATGCCTATGTCGGAGGCCAGCTCGCTGATGCCGGTGCTCTCCTCGGTCATCGCTGACAACCTGGAGAACATCTCGCCGAGCGAAGAGAAGTAAGAACCACCTTTTATCGACGAGCTACCAGAGCCCGCTCAATCAGGGCGCTGAGCAGCTCCTCGTAGGCAACACCTGAGGCCGCAAACATCTGCGGGTACATCGAAATCGGGGTGAAGCCCGGCATGGTGTTGACCTCATTGATAATCGGGCCCTTATCCGTGACAAAGAAGTCCACGCGAGTCAGACCATCAGAGCCCAGTGCCCTGAACGCCCGACGAGCATCCTTCTCCAGCGCCTTCAAAACATCCTCTGGCAGCTCAGCCGGAATCTGCGCCGAAACGATGTCATCCAAGTACTTGGTTTCAAAACCGTAGAAGCCCTCGTCGGAGTCCTCCGTGCCGCGAAGCAAGGACGGAACTGATACCTGCAGGCTGCCGTCAGCGCGCTGCAACACGCCAATCTCCACCTCGGCACCGTCTACGCCGGCCTCTACGATGACCTTCCAGTCATGCTCGCGGGCCAGCTCTACCGCCGCATCCAGATTCGCCCAATCATCGACGCGGGAGATACCAATCGACGATCCGCCACGGGCAGGTTTGACGAACACCGGCAGGCCAAGGGTCTCCTTGTCCTCGTCGGAAAGCGACTCGCCAGCGTGCAAAACGACCTGCTTGCCGATAGGAAGCCCCGCTGCCTGCAGGAGATTCTTCGTGCGCTCCTTATCCATACCCGCCGCGGAAGCGAGCACGCCCGGGCCGACATAAGCAATGCCGGAAAGCTCAAAGAGCCCCTGGATTGTGCCATCCTCGCCGTGCGGACCGTGGAGAACAGGGAAGATGACGTCGACAGTGTCGAAAACCTCGCCGGCGCGATCACCGGTGACGAAGCGAAACTCACCGCGGCGTGACGGCGAGGTGCTCAGCGCAACTTCCTCGCCCGGGATGACCTCCGGCATCGTACGCCCCTGCGTGCGCAGCGTGTCCGTCTCACGCGTGCCGACGGTCCAGACACCATCCTTGGTAATACCAATGGGAACCACTCGGAAGCGGTTCTCATCCAGGTGATCCATAATTGCGCCAGCTGAGACACAGGAGACACTGTGTTCAGGGCTTGCGCCGCCGTAGATAACGGCGACGGAAATGCGATCTGCAGACGAGCTATTCGACGAAGTCATGGTGACTAAGTTTAGCCCCGACCCTGCACTATTGGTTATTCCGACTTGCGGCTGCGCCCCATCAGCTTACGAATTGTCTCATCGACCTTCGCGCCTTCGTGGCAGACAGCGTAAACGGCCTCAGTAATTGGCATTTCCACGCCATTGCGGCGAGCGAGGTCACGGACCGAGATTGAAGAAATCACGCCCTCAGCCACCTGACCACGTGTAGCGTGCTGCGCCTGCTCCATCGTGTCACCGCGGCCGAGACGGTCACCGAAGGTGCGGTTACGCGACAGTGGTGAGGAACAAGTGGCCACCAAGTCGCCGAGGCCCGCCAGACCCGCGAAAGTCTTATCTTCTGCACCAACCGCGTCGCCCAGACGCGTGATTTCCGCCAAGCCACGGGTGATAATGGTTGCCAGCGTGTTCTCACCCAATCCTTGACCAGCGGCCATACCGCAGGCCAACGCAATGACGTTCTTGCAGGCACCGCCGATTTCGCAGCCGATCACATCGGTGTTGGTGTACGGGCGGAAGTAATTAGTGGCAACTGCCGCCTGAATCATCTTGGCGTTGTTCTCATCGGCGCAAGCAATCACCGTTGCCGCTGGCTGCTCCATCGCAACTTCGCGGGCGAGGTTCGGGCCGGACAGCACCGCAATACGCTCTGCTGGCAGGTCTGTGACCTCCGCAATGACCTCACTCATGCGCAGATGTGTCTCGCGCTCCACACCTTTGGCCAGGCTGAGCAGAATCGTCTCCGGCCCGATGAAGTCCTTCCAGACCTTGAGGTTGTCACGCAGAGTCTGCGAGGGCACGCCCAGCACCACCACATCCGCGCCCTTCAGCGCGGCCTCTGCATCCGAGGTGGCTTCGATGTTGCGCGGCAGCCCCAGACCAGGCAGGTAGTCGTGGTTTTCGCGGCTGATCTGAATACGCTGTGCCTGCTCCGCACGTCGCGACCACAGCCGTACAGGATTGCCCGCATCAGCAAAAACCTTGGCGAGCGTCGTGCCCCACGAGCCCGCACCCATCACTGAAACCTGCACCATCGCCGCGACCTTCCTCCGTTAGTCTCTAATCTCCAACAAGTCTAGCGAGACGTTCTCACACTGCGATACTAAACTAGGTCGGCGACAAAGGATTGAAAGGGAATTCACGATGATGCACGAAGAGGACAAGGACCTCAAGGGCGATACCTCCGTGACCGGTCGCCTGCGCCAGATTCCAACGAAGCCAGGTCAGGATGTCACCAAGCCGACCTTCGCGGCCGGCGCGGTTCTATGGCGCGGCGATGTCCACAACCCTGAAATCTGCGTGATTCACCGTCCCTCCTACGACGACTGGTCGCTGCCGAAAGGCAAGCTCGACGCCGGCGAGAACCTCATTGCCACCGCTGTCCGCGAAATCTGGGAAGAGACCGGCTACCGCGTCCGTCTGGGCAAGCTCGTCGGCAACGTCTCTTACCCTGTCGCCGGACGCACGAAGCTGGTCTGGTACTGGACCGCTGAGGTTCTAGACGGCGAATTCGAACAGAACTCCGAGGTCAACGAGCTTCGTTGGGTCTCCTGGGACGAAGCCGAGGAGCTGCTGTCCTACGACCTCGACCGCGACGTGCTGGTCAAGGCCCGCAAGCGCATGAACAAGGAACCGGACACCCGTCTCATTCTGGTTCGCCATGGGCGTGCGCACCGTCGCACCAACTGGAACGGCAATGATGCACTGCGACCACTGGATAAGAAGGGACGTCGTCAAGCGGAACTGCTCGTCTCTGCCCTGGAAGGCTTCCGCCCCGAGCGGATCTACTCCGCCGAGCCCGTGCGTTGCCAGGACACCGTCGCGCCACTCGCCGCAGAGCTGGGCATGCAGGTCACAGTCGACGAACGGCTTGGCGACGAGCACTGGATTGCCAACCAGGTTGAGTCCAAGAAGGCATTCGAAGACATTGTCGCGCTAGGCGGAGTCAGCGTCATCTGCTCTCAGGGCATCACCATCCCAGACCTGCTTGCCGCCTGGTCCGCTGAGGGTACCCTGCCCTTCGACGAGGAAATCCTGTGCAAGAAGGGCTCTGCCTGGGTGCTGGGCTTCAACGACGGTGTGATGACCACGGCTGATTACTACGCCTCGGCGCTGCCGGTGAAGTAACCCCTACAACCTCGGATCCATCGGCTCTGACTCCAGCGCCAACACGCCGAAGACAGGGACGTGGATTCGATGCAGAGGCTCGCCCGCCGCTAGACGCTCCAGCGACTCAATGCCGAGGGCATACTCGCGCAGCGCCGATGACTGCTTGTGCTGCAGATTTCGCCGCTTCAACTGCTCTTGACGCTGCGGGTGCAGGTAGTCATGCCCATAAATCATGCGCAGATACTCCCGCCCCCGCACCTTCATGCCGGGCTGCACCTGGCGGTCCACTGCCGCGTTTTCCATTGGCTTGACGACGGCCCCCTCCCCGCCCGACTCTGTCAGTTGCAACCACCACTGCGATGCGGCCTCCACCTGTTCCGGGTCACTGGGGTCGAGGACGAAGCAGCGCGTCTGCCGGTAGATCTTACTGTCAGCTGCTACCAGCTGGTTCGCGATATCCAAGTGCCATGAGTGCGGCTTGTAGTGCCAGGTGGCATCCTCACTTGCCAGCACTTGGAAGGGTGCGAACTGAATCTTGTTGTCGCTGTCGACATAGCGGTTGTAAGCAGCGCGGAACTTCTCGAGCTCGTCCAGAGTCTGTTCTGGAGCGGGACCGCCGACCTCTATTCTCCTGCCGGTAGCTGCCTGCAGAGCGGCCGCGAGCTGTCTGGCAGCACCAATACCGGCGGCAGCAGTGGGTGCATAGATGTCGTCGATAAGCCCTTGCGCCTTGAGATTCCAAGGCAATACTTCGCCGTCGAGCAGGACCCAGTCGCCGAATTGGTCGAAAAGCCCGGCGCGCTCTGCGGCCTTGGTCATTTCGTCGAGTGCTAGATTCTTACCGTCGAAGAAGGCACGCCCCGTCCGGGTATATGCGTAGGTGCTAGCACCGAAACGGGTCTTTGCTCCTGGCCGAATCAGGCAGAGCACAGCTCGGGAACCCATGTGCTTTTCCTGACAAATGACCTGGTCAGTGTGTTCAGCGTAGTAGCGGAATGCCTCCTCCGGGTGTTCCAGGAATCCCTCTCGCTGCGAGGTCGGCGCCGGTGACATGGTCGGTGGCAGGTAAGGAATTCCCTCGGGCGCGAGCGTGAAACGGCTGATGGTTTCCAGCGCTGCAGCCGCGCGGTCACTATCAATGCGGATGCGTCCATGGCGCCCAGTCTGGATACCATCGACGTCTAACACGTCAGTGATACGCAGCTCGGACTCCGGTCGGTTGGTGGTCTTGCGGGATGGGGCCTCCCACCACGTCTGCTTTGCATCGACCTGCACGTTCTCTAGTTCGGGATAGCGCAGTGCAGAGAGCTTACCGCCGAATACGCAACCGGTGTCGATGCACATGGTGTTATTGACCCAGCGCAGACGGTCCGCTTCCATGTGGCCATAGACAACACGGGCGGCACCGCGGTAGTCCGCCGCCCAATCCAGACGTTCTGGCAGGCCATTTTCATCGAGCTTGCCAGTAGTCGCACCGTAGAGCGCGAACTCGCGGACTTTTCCAGAGGCCCTGCCATGGAGGTGCTCAGGCAGTCCCGCGTGGGCTACGACCAGGGCTCCGTCATCAAGCACGTAGTGCACAGGCAGGTGGTCGATGAAGTCGCGGACGTCCTTCCGGAACTCCTCACTTTCGCCTGCGAGCTGAGTGAGCGTTTCGGCCAGCCCGTGGCCCGTGGTGACGTTGTGGCCGTCGAGGGCGCGCACCAACTTAGAGTCGTGGTTTCCGGGCACGCAGAGAGCATTGCCGTCCGAGACCATCCCCATGACCAGCTTCAAGACGGCTGGGCTATTGGGGCCGCGGTCAACGAGGTCACCAACGAAAATGGCCTTGCGGCCATCTGGGTGATGAGCATTGCTGCCATCCGCCGAGAGCTCGTAGCCGAGCTTCTCCAGCAGTGCGGTCAGCTCGTCGAAGCAACCGTGGACATCGCCGATGATGTCGAAAGGGCCGTGGAGATCGCTGCGATCGACCTTCAGCGGCACACGTTCAATGGTGACGTTGTCGATTTCCTCCGCGGAATTCAAGATGAAAACGTTGTGAATCTTCTCGCGCTTCAGGTGCTTGAGCCCTCGGCGCAGGTCACGGTGCTGGCGCTCCAACACCTCTACTCCGAAGTTGCGGTCAGTGCGCTGCCTGTGCCGCTCCTTCACCTCCGCCAACGGAAGATTCAAAACGATAGCAGCACTGAGCGCATGGTGTCTGCGCGCCAGCTTCACGAGCCGGGCGCGGTCCTGCGGTTTCACATTCGTCGCATCGACCACGGTGAGTAAGCCTGCTTCCAGCCGCTTGCCGACGATCGTCTCCAGCAGCTCAAAAGCAGGCGCCGTCGCCGCCTGGTTATTCGGATCGTTGGAAACAATGCCGCGACAAGTATCCGAGGATACGGCTTCAAACGGGCCGAAGTGCCGTGCCGCAAACGTCGACTTTCCAGCGCCAGAGACACCGACCAGCATGACCAAGCTGAGGTTAGGAAGTGAGATGGTACTCATAATTAGCTCTCCTCTGCTGCGGTGAAGTCGTAAGAAAAGACCGCCATTTGGGTCGGTTGGCCGTAAGTTTCGTGCACGTCCCCAATACCGTCAAAGTCCACCAGATAACCGAACTTCTCGGCCACGCCCTTCGCCCACTGGCGAAATTCCACGCGGCTGAACTCGAAGCGGTGATCAAGGTGTCGGAACTGTCCGGGCGCTAGGTTTGGATAGCACGCGTTGTAGTCACTGTTCGGCGTCGTGACGATGACATACTGCGGCCTGGCAAGCCCGAAAACGTTGTTCTCCAGCGCGGGCAGTCGGTCGGCATCAACATGCTCGATGACCTCCATCAGGATTGCCACGTCCATGTTCGCAATGCGCTCATCGGCGTAGGTGACCGAGGATTGGAAAAGCTCTACCCGCGCAGCTTGGCGCTCCGGCATGCGATCTAGGTTCAGCGCCTTGTGCGCCTTACGAAGCTCCCCTACAGAGACATCAGTGCCAACGATCTGCGCGATTCGCGGATTCTCCAGCAACGGCCCGAGCAACACGCCGGAACCACAGCCGATGTCCACCACGCTGCGCGGGCGCAGTCTAAATACCTCACGCAGGACTCGGTCTTGACGCTGTCGATTGAGCGGCTTGGCTGTCTGGTCACCGCTGGCCAGTTCGATTGCACCAGCTTCCCCGGCAAGCTTCACGACGGCTTCGTTGACCAGGCCTTTTTGATCGGCAAGGTAGCGCTTTAGGATTTTCTCCCGCTGCGGGTGCTCCGGCAGCCAGTCCTGGGCGCGCGCGGCCAGCTTGTCGATTTCCCGGTCATCAACCCAATAGTGTTTCCCACCGTCGAGGACGGGAAGCAGAATATACAGGTGATTGAGCAAATCACGAACGGTTGCTCGACCTGTGAGGGTCACCGTCGGTGAGAACTTCTGCCCGGCAATGTTGTTGAAGAAATCGCAGGTGACCTTCCACCCCAATGGCTCAAACAAAGCACGGATTTCTTCCTCGGTGCCGGGTACCGCCGCGACTGTCGCGGTGAGATCGCTTGGGGTTTCGTCGTAAGGCGAAGTCTTTTCCATGACCATCGCCGTGGAGAAGACCGACTTCAACGCCACAGTCAAAAGCGATGACGCGGCCCACTGCCGGTCATTGATATAGCCGGTCAGATTGAACGTATCGGCACGGTACTGCTTGAGTTTCAGCAACTCATCGCGGTCAATATCAACCCAGAGGGCTGCCGTGCATTCGGCATCGGTTGCAGTGGGGAAAAAGACGCGGGCAACTCCGAACTTTAACTCGGCCTTATGCACGCGATCGGGATGCTTTCGCAAAATAAATCCCAAATCGCGTGCCGATTCAACAGGCGAAGATTCACCTAGCCGAGAGTGTTTAGTGAGTGCCAGATACATACGGCAAGTTTAACGCCTACCGCGGATTGGACTAGAGCATTTTTGACCTACATCGTCTTCGGCTTGTGGGCCGGACGACTCTTCTCGTAGGCCACAATGTCCGCTTCGTTGCGCAGGGTCAGAGAGACGTCGTCAAGCCCTTCCATCAGACGCCAGCGAGTGTAGTCATCGACCTCGAACGGGAAGACCTGCTCGCCGGCCTCGACGGTGCGGGTCTCCAGGTTGACGGTGAGCTCCATGCCCGGGTTGGCCTCGAGCAACTTCCACAGCAGCTCGACATCAGACTGCTGCATCTGTGCGGCGAGCAGGCCCGCCTTGCCGGCATTACCGCGGAAGATATCGGCGAAGCGGGATGAGATGACGACGCGGAAGCCGTAGTCCATCAGCGCCCACACGGCGTGCTCACGGGAGGAACCGGTACCGAAGTCCGGCCCTGCTACGAGGATGGAGCCCTTGGCGTACTCGGGGCGGTTAAGCACGAAGTCGGACTCGTTGTTGCGCCAGTTGCTGAACAGGCCATCCTCAAATCCGGTGCGGGTGACGCGCTTTAGGTAGACGGCAGGGATGATCTGGTCGGTGTCGACGTTGGATCGCTGCAGGGGAACGCCGACGCCGGTGTGAGTATCAAACTTTTCCATGGTGAAAGGTCCTTAGAAGTTCTGCTTGGGTCTGTTGTACAAAGATCGGCGGTTAGAGATCAGCCGGTGCTGCGAAGTGACCGGCGACAGCGGTAGCTGCGGCGACGGCAGGGCTGACCAGGTGGGTGCGACCACCCTTGCCCTGGCGGCCTTCGAAGTTGCGGTTGGAGGTCGAAGCGCAACGCTGCCCCGGCGTCAGCTGGTCCGGGTTCATGCCCAGGCACATGGAGCAGCCCGGCATACGCCATTCAGCGCCTGCTTCTTCAAAGATCTTGCCCAGTCCCTCTTCCTCTGCCTGCGCGCGGACCTTCGCGGAGCCCGGCACGATGAGCATCTGAACGCCGTCGGCCACCTTGCGGTTCTTCAGTACATCGGCAACGGCGCGCATGTCCTCGATGCGGCCGTTGGTGCAGGAACCGACGAAGACAACGTCGACCTTGACGTCACGCATCGGGGTGCCCGGCTTCAGATCCATGTACTCCAGTGCACGCTCGGCGGCAATCCGGTCGGAGTCCTCAGCGATGAACTCCGGGTCCGGCACGGTCTCGCCCAGTGGCACGCCCTGGCCCGGGTTGGTGCCCCAGGTAACGAATGGGGTCAGCGCGGAACCGTCGATTTCGACGACCTTGTCGAACTCTGCATCCTCGTCGGTAACCAGGGACTTCCAGTACTCGACAGCCTCGTCCCACTGCTCGCCCTGCGGCGCGTGCGGGCGGCCCTTCAGGTACTCGAAGGTGGTTTCGTCTGGAGCGATCATGCCGGCGCGGGCACCGGCCTCGATGGACATGTTGCAGATGGTCATGCGGGCTTCCATCGACAGCTTCTCGATGGCCTCGCCACGGTACTCGATAACGTGGCCCTGGCCACCACCGGTACCAATCTTGGCGATAATCGCCAGAATCAGGTCCTTGGCGGTAACACCATCCTGCAGCTCGCCGGTGACATTGACCGCCATGGTCTTAAAAGGCTTCAGCGGCAGAGTCTGGGTAGCCAGAACGTGCTCAACCTCGGAAGTACCGATACCAAAGGCCATCGCGCCGAAAGCACCGTGCGTTGCAGTGTGGGAGTCACCACAGACAACGGTGGTGCCCGGTTGAGTCAAGCCCAGCTGCGGACCGACAACGTGCACGATGCCCTGTTCACGGTCGCCCATCGGATGCAGGCGGATGCCGAACTCCTCGGCATTCTTGCGCAATGTGGCAATCTGGGTGCGAGAGGTCGGTTCCTCAATTAAATCGATTTTGCCACCGGCGACCGTGGTCGGAACATTGTGGTCCTCGGTTGCGATGGTCAGATCCGGTCGGCGTACCTTGCGCCCGGCCAGACGAAGGCCATCAAAAGCCTGCGGAGAGGTAACCTCGTGGACGAGATGCAGATCGATATAAATCAGATCTGGTTCGCCGTTTTCGCCTTGCTTGACAACGTGGTCACGCCAGACTTTCTCGGCCAGAGTCTTCGGGCTAGTGTCCGTGGTGCGCATAGTGGGTGAGCCGCCTTCCGGATATATCGCTTTTATCTCAAGGAATGAGATGTTAATATCATGGCATGGGACAGATTAGCACATCCGAGACGCCAGCTCTAAGCGGCATTAAAGTTCTCGATCGTTCGGTACTCATTCTCAAATCCGTTGCAGAAACTCCTCGCACCCTCGCCGAGCTCTGCGAGGACACCGGGCTGCCCCGCGCCACCGCTCACCGCCTGGCCACAGCACTGGAGGTGCACCGCCTTGTCACCCGCACTCCGGACGGCCGCTGGACGACGGGCCCCGGGCTCACCGAGATCACGCCTGTCACCACTGACCTGCTTGCCGACGCCGCAGCGCACATCCTGCCGAAGCTGGTAGAGGTCACCGGCGAGTCAGTGCAGCTCTACCGGCTCACCGGCGACACCCGCACCTGTATTGCCTCCATGGAGCCCGCCACCGGGCTGCGTAACACCGTGCCAGTTGGCTCTCGCATGCCGCTAACCGCCGGCTCCGCCGCACGTGTTCTCCTGACCTTTGGCCCGGCCAACCTCGCTGAGCGAATGCTTCCCGACGCCGACTTCAACCAACAGGACCTCGACGACTGCCGACGTCTCGGCTGGTCCGAGTCCATGGGTGAGCGCGATCCCGCACTTGCCTCCGTCTCCGCCCCGGTTTTCGACGGAAACCAGCGCATGATTGCAGTCCTATCCGTCTCCGGCCCCGTGGAGCGCATGACTCCGTCGCCCTACGAATGCTGGGGCACAAACGTTCTTTCCGCTGCCGAGGAGATGAGCTCCCGACTGTAATGCCCGCTTACCGTCACCTTGTCCTACTTCTGTCCATGTTCGCGGCGGTCGGTTCGTCCGTCGTTCACATGGGTGTGCCTTTTCTCATCCCATCCCTACAGGAAAACGGCTTAAGCCTCTCCGCCGCCGGCCTCGTCGCAGCAATGCCGGCGGCCGGTATTGTCTTCACGCTCATCGCCTGGGGCTGGTTTGTCGACCGCTATGGCGAACGCGCAGCTCTGTTCGCCGGCCTGACCTCTACTGCCTTGACGACGGGGCTTGCGGCGCTAGCTTCGTCGTCAAGCCCGGCCCTGCTCGGGGCCACGCTCTTTCTCGCCGGGTGTGCGGCGGCGAGCGTGAATTCGGCATCCGGCCGCGTGGTGTCGGGCTGGTACCCACCGCATCAGCGCGGCACTGCGATGGGCATTCGCCAAATGGCTCAGCCCCTCGGCGCTGCACTATCAGCGATAACCCTGCACCCTCTCGCGCAGAATTACAGCATCGGAGTCGCACTCGCGATGCCCGCGATCCTGTGCGCCGTGCTGGCGTTGCTTGTACTGATAGGCGTGAAGAATCCCCCTCGCCCTGATGCCTCGAACCCCACCGTCACGGCCAGCCCTTATCGCGACGGCACATACCTCGCGCGCATCCACATCGCCTCGGCGCTGCTGTCCTGGCCGCAGTCGATGATGGGTGCCTACATTCTGGTGTGGTTGCTGTCTGTGGGGTACTCCGATGGCACGGCGGGCACAATTGTGATGGTCTCGCAGCTGCTCGGTGCCGGATCGCGAGCACTGATGGGTGTGGTCTCCGACCGAGTGCGATCCCGCATCCGCCCCTACCGCTGGGTCTCGGGTGCTACCTTTGTTTTGGCTGTCGCAATGATGATTGCCAGCTGGGCTGATTGGCGCACGCTTGGAACTTTGCTGGTCTGCGCACTGGCCGTTGCTGTGGTCAGCCCGAATGGTCTTGCCTTCACCGCAGTTGCTGAATACGCAGGCCCCTTCTGGTCCGGACGCGCTATGGGTACGCAGAACACGTTCCAGAACATTATCTACGCTGCAACGCCTCCGGTTTCGGGTGCCATTGTGGCCGCTGCGGGCTTCCCCGCGCTGTTTGCCGTCACGGCCCTGTTCCCCGCCGCCGCGCTGGGTATTGCGCCACGAGAAGACCAGAACCGCAACGGGAGGGTGCGGGTCGAGCTTGACTAGCTAGCTCCGCGCCCACCAAACAAATCGAGCCACGCACGCGCACCAGTGCACAGCCAGCAAACACAGCAGCCCAGCGCTGGCCGCGTATAGCCACTGCACGCCGGTAGTGTCACCCAGGCTGTGCGTACCAAGACTCAGAGTGCCCACGGGGAAGGTTGCACCCCACCAACCAGGGCTGTATCCGGCCCAACTGATTACGGCGCGGGTGAATCGTCGTAAAGCAATGGCAGCGAGGAAGACACCGACGATGAGCACAGCGGTGCCGTAAGCGACAGCGAAGGTTCGGTTGAAAAGCAGCTGCACAGCGGCCGTGGACTGACCGACCAGCCCGAGCGGAATCCAGGCAGTACCGGCGATGGAATCGGGGATGCGCATGGTGCCAGAGAACAGCGCGACGTAGCAGCGTCCGAAAACCGGCAGAACCGTAATCAGCACCATCCAAAAGAGTATTTGTGCGCAGACGTGATAGAACGTGCCGTAGTCAACGCTCAGCTGCGCGCCACTTGTCGCCGCCACCATCGGGGCGACTAGCGCGAGGCCCCACTGAAAAGTTGGTTCGCCTTCGAATCCTCGCAGTTGGCGAAGGCTGACGTAGATTGCCAGCGGCGCACCGATCCACCAGGACGCCAGCTGCCACGATGAGTTACTAGCTAGCGCAGTCGCAGCACTACCGAGAGCCATGATGCCCATCGAGAGCATGCCCCACGGCGCCATCAGCTTCGAGTGGAAAGGCGGGTTTCGAAGGCGCAGCCAGCCGACCACCATAAAGCCGAGAATGCCCACCGCCATGACTAGAAGAAGCTCCGGAATCACCGGCACGTCATGGATGTGCGCAAGCGTGGCGAAGATGGACGTACCCATCAGAGATCCTGCCCACGCGGGCCCGGCGGGTGCCAGCACATCACGGCGAGAAGAGTTGGTCATACTCATACCGTATTTGTTCTTGCCACAGCTACAGCTATCACCAAACTCTGTGAGGGGTACCATAAATGCATGTACCCCTCCGCTGTGGCCGAACTCGAAGCACTTCTCACCGCCGCCCGTGCAGGCTCGATCTCCAAGGCCGCGCGTGAGCTAGGCATCAATCAGCAGACCATGTCCGCACGCATCGCGCGGGCGGAAAAAGCGCTGGGAATCACCGTCTTCGAACGCTCCCCCTACGGCGTATCTCCCACGGAAAACGGGCAAGTGCTTATCGACGCCCTCCCAGACCTCCTCGCCGCCTGCCACAGGTTTTCGGGCATTGCCACCAGCTTGCGTTCCGACGATGTTCCCCGCCACCTCACCCTTGCGGTGTCCAATACTGTCGCTGAGCTCTACTACCCCGGCTGGGCCGCCGAGTTCCACCGGCAACATCCCGCAGTCAAACTGTCAATGGTGCAGGCAAACTCCCGTGAGGTGCGGCAACTAGTGGCCAACAGTGCGGTGGACTTCGGCCTGGTAGAGGGCGAAGCTGGTCGACACGACCTCGAAGAGCGGATCATCGGCACCGATGAGCTGGTCCTCGCCGTGCCGACGGGGCATCCGTGGACTGAGCGGGCTGCGGTGAGCATCGAGGAACTGCGTACTACCCCGCTGGTTATTCGCGAACCCGGTTCCGGCAGTAGAAAGGTCGTGGAAGATACACTGGGGAATCTCGCCGAACCCGCGGGAGAATTTGGTTCCCTTTCGGCACAGCGTGCTGGCATGATTGCGCTGGCAGCGCCAACAATCATCGCCCGCGGCGCAATTCGCGATCAGGTAACGCTCGGGCGCATCGTCATCGTCCCCACCCGCACCCGTTTTACTCGCAATCTCAGCGTAGTTATGCGTCGCGGCAGTGAAGCTAGTGGGGACATTTCGGAATTTATCCGCATTGCAAGTCCTATACTTAGCAAGCATGAGCAATCCCAATGATGAACTCTTTTCCTCTGACCGCTATGATGCCGGCATCCAAATTCGCCGCGAGGTGATGGGCGACGAATTCGTCGATGCCGCCCTCGCTCGCAACGCCGGCTCCGACGGAGAGACCCTGCAAAAGCACATCACGGCCACCGTCTGGGGCTCCGTCTGGAGCCGTGAAGGACTGGCCAAGCGTGATCGCTCCCTGCTCAACATTGGAATGCTCGTCGCTCTGCGCGCCACCGAAGAATTGCGCGGCCACATCAAGGGTGCCCTCGCCAACGGCCTGACCCGCACCGAGATCACCGAAGCCATCGTCCACGCTTCCGGCTACTGCGGCGCACCGGCCGCACTGTCCGCGATGAAGGTCGCGCAGGAAGTGCTCGTTGCTGAGCTCGGACCGCTTGACGACGATTGGTAGGTAGCCCACGGGCTCGCAGGCCCCGGTCGCCGCGTAAGCACATCAGTGATGCGGCGCAACAGCCACGACAGCGGTAAGGCGATGGCAGTGGTGACGATTGCCACTGCCATCATCGCCCCTTGGAAGGTCTGGTAGCCCATCAAGCTCATCACCCAGTCCATGACCAGAACGTGGACGAGGAAGAACTCGTAGGAAACTTCGCCCAGCCAGATCATGGCTGGATGACGAAGCCACCTGACCTCCGTACCCAGCGCAATCGGGGCCACGAATGCACCAGCGGACAGGCCATACAGCGTGGTCTTCCACAACGCCTGGTCGACATCGTCCGGCACCAATGTTGCTGGCCCGACATGCGTAGTTGTGGAAAGCACGAACAAGCCCAGAGCCACCAGCCAACTGGCGGCCAGATTCACGCGCCATCCGACCTTTCGCCCGTAGGCCAGCAGCATGCCGATGGCGAACCAGTCGAAATACGCCATCGGCCACAGCCGTGCCACTACCGGCAGCAGCTCTTCTTGATGCGACAGCACAGTCCAGACCGGGCCAATGAGACCAAAACCAATAATGATGGCCAACGTTGGGCCAGGTCGCAGGCGCCCCTTAGTAATCGTCCAGATGCCAAGTCCCACCAGTGGCAACACCAGGTAGAAGCCGACTTCCACCACCATCGACCACATCTGCGGCAAGCCCGGGTGAATCCAGCCGAATTGGAGCGTCTGAGTAAAAGACATCGACCGCAGCCAGCCCTGCAAACCCCCACCCGATGGTGGCGGGTCATCTGCGGCATGAATGAGGAATGCCGCAGTAACCACAATCCAGTAGGCCGGCAGAACTCTCTTCGCGCGACTGGTGAAGTACTTCCGCAGACTGGGGGGTTTCGCGGGGACGTCGTCAGGCGAACCGAGCCAACGTCCCGTGAGCAGAAACGCGCTGAGCACGAAGAAGATGGTGACACCGATTTCGAATCGACCGTTGAGGCGGCCCCACCAATCGTCGGTGTAATTTCCAGTCCAAAACGCAGCATGCGTGAGCAGGACGCCGAACGCGCCGATGGCTCGGATGCTGGTCAGCTCCGGAACATAGGAGGACTTGGCCGAATTCATGCCATTATTTTATGACTGCAAACTACTTGGCGTGCTCGTTTTGGCACAAGCCTGGTCTACAAATCTTGCTACCTCAGTACACACCCCGGAAACTGTTCTGTGACCAGCGAGGTTCAGAATATTGATGCGGAGGGTCTGGTTCCCCTACCGTGCTCAGCAATCCTATCCAGCTAGCGGGGGCATTATCCCAATCGCGAGTTGGAAATAAAAGTCGAAGTGCTTCTGCTTCTCGTAGAAGCGGAGGAAACACTCATGCTGAAAGCGGGTTACTTTTTGGGTATCCGTATGTCTATATACGGTAACGGGAATTGGGTTCTTGCCGTTTTTAAGACAGATCTAGACGGTCATCATGTGAAGAAAGATTATGGTTTTTCCCATATTTTCTCTCGATAAGAACCATCGCTTCGAGAATTTTTACGATAACTCTATTAGTCGAGATGGAAGCACATTTTTCTTCAGCTCGTCTTAGCTCTGGAAGGGTAGACTTTATCCATACTTTTGCTGCTGGAGCATTGTCTATCTCTTCTTCACGGAGAACTGACTCCAGGATGTCAATGACACCGTGGAGCGACAAGTCCGTTTCAGGAGGATATTTTTCCATTGCATCTCTCCAGAGTTCGTGTTTCTTTAATGGTGAACCTAGTTGAGGGAAAAGCATGAAGAGAATAGCAGTTGCATCTATCGCTTCCTTTTTTCGCTGTGTTTTGGCCTAAGCGGAGTTGCTGCGACATCGCCTTCTGTCGAAACAGCAAATGGCATGGCTGCCACTACTCTAGCCGACTATGACCTATACGGAAGAGTAGTCAGTGTGCACTTATCAGCGAACGACTGTGAGACGGTTAAGTTTCGGTACTGGCTTGTAACCGATGCATTTGGCTCAGTTACGTGCATCCCAGACCCTAATAACGATGGAGATTGGTTTCTCATCACTACGTAAGCACGTTATACGCGTTATACGCGAGATTCTTCACTCGCGTATCTATGAACTGTGCCAACGAAGTACCCAGTTTCCTGCGCTATCGTTCAGATGGTTAGGCTCCTGGCACGTAACTCGCGTACGCGTTGGCGTTTTTCAACTGCTCGAGCGAGATGGCTCGCCCTTGGCTCGCTTGTACAATTAGAAATTGCACGGCTAAATACTCCAGTTTTTCAACAAGTTCCCGAACTGACCACCTATTTCGTGGATAACCCGGATATCTATTTCTTGGGTCCCTACTCATGGCCAGCCTCAAACCATTTGTCGGTTTCAGCTCTTCTTCCTAGATGTTTGCTACCAGATTCTCTCCCTCGTACGGTTTGGATAGCGAGACTAAGCCCATCGGGGGGGGGAGCGGAGGTGGTGGCGGATTTCGAGATAGGCCCAGGTGCGTGCTGATTCGAATAGTGCGCAGTTGCAGCCTAGCCTGACTGGATTTTTGCGGCGGGTTTTCTTCCAGGACTTCGGTGGCATGAAGCCGGTTTTGGTCAGCCAGAAGGCTAGTTCATCGAGTGTGCAGAGTTCGACCGCACTCAGAATATACTGTGCAAATGTGCGCACCGGCTGCAATCTCCGCGATGAAGGTCGGACAAGAAGTACTCGTCGCTGAGCTCAGCTCACTTGATGACAGCAATGAGTAGTGAGTCTACGGACTCGTAAGTTGACCTTCACATGCACGGTGCTACAGAAAAGTCATCCGGGAAATTCACCATCCGGAAACGCGTCAGCCCACGTGCTCTCATCCCTGCCAAGAGCATCAATATTCTTTTCAATGAGCCCGGGATGAGCCTTAATGTCGGGCGCAGGTGGATCTGGCATCGTAATACAGCTTCTCGGATTGAACGTGTCGAGATACTTCTCCGACCACGAAATCCACGGCCCGCAACCTCATAATCCGCCTTCTTCCAAAATTCCCGAATTTGACGCCACTTGAAATAGGCCTCAATACCGTCGGTAAACGCTTTTGAGTTCTTCTTCGAATCACGCGCGGACATCCCTCGAAATTCAAGGACAAGCTGACCATTCAGGATATTTCCCACCAGCGCCTCACCTTTTCGCCCTTGTGCCAACGGTTGTGATAATCGATTTCTTCTTGCGTTGACTCACGCCGCACACGGTTATATCTCTCGCAGAACTTGAGATCTTGAAGATCGAAATCAAAGCTGGGCTTGACTGCACGAAGCACTTTCTTTTGAGACCATGAGTTGTACCAGGTCGCTATGTCTATCCGGCCACCGTTCAGTCCAATCTCTGTGAAGAGCACATGCAAAACTCGCTCTACCCGCAATTGCACATCGGAACTAAACTGCCGCTTGTAGTGTCCAAAACGCTTCGACAGCTTTCTTATCGTATTTCGCCACACGTTTGTCGCCGCGTAAAATCTCCCTCCACCCAGCCAGTTTCATTAGCTCAATAGAGATAACAGCGGCCTTGGATCAGGGCTTTTCCTGGCCATATACGTAGGCACTTCCTGCGTAATCAAAAACCTGACTATCTTCCAGCTCGGTGATGAGGTCCTTAGCTCCAGGGTGGTGTTGCTCCATCAGGTCGAGGTCCACGCGAGGAAGATAAGGCCAGTACCGCCAAGCTGTGAGCAAATCAATCATCGCCACGATGTCAGGCGGGAAATCGGTTTGCGGAATGGTAGCTTTAGCCTCGGCTCCGATGATCCAGTAGCCATCGGAGGTAAAAAAAAGGGGAGTCAGCCATAACGCTCCAGTGTCGTAGGGACAAAGGAGAGTATGCCGGACGGGAGCAAGATCAGCGAACTTGTTTGGGATAGGGGGCTTGACCCAAACTCAATAAGGCTCTACACACAAACGCTGCATTTCAAGTACGCACTTGACCATAATTTAGCGTAAACTTAAAGAAAAGCATACTCTCAATCAGCACCCTGGAAGGAGGATAGATTATGAATGAAAAGACTCCCTACGCTTGGGATTCCGAAGTCCGCTACGACTTAGATCCCCATCTAATTAGCGACTATTTCCTTGCGCTTGACGACGAGCGCAAGGAGCCGGACATCACGCAAATGAAGCTACACAAGCTGATGTATTTCGCCCAGGCAAACTACCTGGCTGGCACGGGAAGACGACTTTTTGACTCGGACGTTCACGCTTTCGAACATGGGCCAATCATCGACAAAATCCGCGATGAATTCAAGAAATTCGGTCGACAGATTATTGTGGCTGCCGATGACGCCGTTGCGTTCAATGCCAGGCTTGACTCTCCTAGCCTGCCAGACTCAGTAAAAGCGTTTTTAGACGCTATCTGGAATGTGTTCGGAGATTTATCAGCTACCCAGCTGCGCAATTTGTCACATCAAGATGCCCCTTGGTCAGACAACTATGTCAAGGGCGGATATAAGAGCAAGATTAGCGATCAGGAGATGCAGTACTGGTACAGGCAACCAGGGGCACGAGATCGACAGGTATATCCACCAAATGTCTATCTGTTCACGGAAGCTGATACCATAGCCATTGACATAGATTTCACGGACGAAGATATCGACGCAATTCTCACAGATCTATGACAATTCCTTGGGCACGCGTGGAGCCGAGAAACAACACGACTCAAATAGACAGCTTTAGTTCCGGCGAACCGATAATCGATGATTGGTTTCATCAAAAATCGGCACAGGAACACACGAACAAAAGGGTCATCACCCACGTTTGTGTCGATGATATAGGTCAAATGGTTGGTTTTTTCTCCCACACTGCTGTGGTCTGCAAGTTCGATGAAGAGTCAAATTCTCTCCGCAAGACTTATTGCTCCAGGGATGAATTCGAAGCTCCGGCAATTCTTTTGGCCAAAATGGGGCTAGCAACAAGACTTCAAGGTCAGAAACACGGAAGACGACTATGTCTTCAAGCGCTGGGCAAAATCAGTCAGATTGCCGCTGAGGCTGGAGTCCGCTTACTTGTTGTCGATGCTCTCAACGATGCGCTTGTGCCCTTTTATCGGTCTGTGGGATTTCGTTCTTTGAACGCCCAGCCCACTCGGTTGGTGATGAAAGCATCTAACGCGGCCAAACTTTCGTCTCGAGCAAAAGATGCCGACGAAATCTTATGATTTGTTTTCGCGACTGCCACTATTACTCGTGATTTCACACAAATTCGTCACGCGAATTCAAGGACACGCCCCTTAAACCAACCGCAGCCCCTCGCCGCGCTCGCCCCATGAAACAGCACCCTCTCACCGTTGCCAGGTCCTTATCCCCTAGATTTGGACGGTACGGCTCGTAGCGTTTCAACGTCTTGATCCCCGCCGGGTGACAGATAAACGCATCGGGCGCATAGAGGCTCTTCCGCTCCACGATTCACGTAGCCTTGAGTCGGCGAATATCGGGACGCACGCCTGACTCCACCGTGTTGCGAGCCGTTCTCCCCGTCACATCATCAGGCTCCCGGCACGTCTCATTGGGACCCAGGACGTATTCGTCCGCTCCGACTTTGTCTAGGTCGAGAAGGTAGACCCGGCGAGCCGTGGCAGGGATCGTGCGGTCGGGCGGATGTATGAGCACTCCCCGCTCGTCAACCTCGACCCTTGACCATTTAAGCTCACTCATCTGACGGCTCTTCAGTCCTGTGCCTAGCCGAAGGCCGACAATCTTGCGCCACTCACAGCTGATGAACTCGTCCATTCCCCCACACCAGTCGAGCACATCGGCAATCTCATCAGCTGTGTACGGACCTTGAGCTTTCGAGCGAGCATGCTTCTTGCAGTTCGACTGCCCCATCCAGTTCGGATTGCGTGCTTCCCCGAGCCTACGCAGCGTGGTCTTGTACACACCCGCCGAATACACGGAGAGTCCGCCAAGCTCATCGAGGATCATCATCTCGATTATCTCAGCGTCGAGTACGATTTCGATGTCTTGCTCATGGCCCTCCCTGCTGCATACTGCATCAACCAGCCGCGCTGGGACGGGCATGTAGCGGTTGTAGGTAATCTCAGGGTGGAGATCGCGGTATTGCCGCCCTAGGCTCACTGTAAAGTCGCGAATCGGCTCCCAGCGCTCATGAGGGACGGTGGACGGGGTAGATTTCGAGAGCCATGTTCACCGGCCCTTTTCTCTCGACAGGTTCGCGATCGTAGGGATGACCTACCGGTCTACCGGGTTCAGAATCTCTCCGACAACTCGACGGGCGTAGCTGTGGTCTCATATACCGGCCACACGCTCGTCTCAACGAATTGCTCAATCGCCATGATGGTATCGACTCTAAGAATCGACTCGCCCTGAAAGAAGCGGGTAATCATCGTGTGTGAGACCTGCGAGCGCTCCGCCACATAGCGAACAGATCCGTGTTTACCTAACTCCACGTGTACGTTCTTCGCTAACAGAAGCAGGCGACGGTCAACCTCATTTGCGTATATCTGCAGGGTCGGTGTTAGGTCAGTCGGGATACATGTCCACGAGACGCTTCTGAGCGGGCATACGAGCTCCCTTGTTTGACAACGGCAGCTGACTCTCATCGTAGGTGTGTAGAAGCACCAGGGCAACCGAGCCATACAAAAATCGTCTGAATCGAGAATCACCAGACGTTATGATTATTTCAATAATCTCTCTCCCCCAGCTAAAGGAAAATCGTGGCCCCTCTCTTTGACCTCAACCAGCTTCGTGAAGCGGCAGGAACCATCAAGACGAGCGAAATCGAGTCCTATCTTGAAATCGTTCGCGAGTGGCACCACGACCTTCATCACGGCACCTTGCTACAGGACAAAGAGACGAGCCGCGAGCAGGCATACAATCGCGACTTCTTCGTCAAGATTCTGGGCTATGTTGAGAAGCCCCACATTCCGTACTCGATGGAACCTAAGGCAACCACTGAGAGCGCGAATTTTCCCGACGTTATCCTTGGGCATTTCGATGGAGAGACAAAGAGTATTTCCGCCGTTGTCGAGCTTAAAGGTGCAGGCATCGATCTAGACCGTCCCCAAAAGCGTGAAAAGAATGACACTCCCGTTCAACAGGGATTCAAGTACAAGACTCAATACCGATCCTGTCCGTTTGTGATTGTTTCCAACTTCCAAGAGTTTCGCATCTACAACGACAATCTACTTGATTACAACGTCTGGACCCTTGACAATCTCGTAGACCCGACAGATGACTATTTCGCATTCAAAAGTTGGTACTATCTGCTCCACCATGACCGCCTTGTGACCGAAAAGGGAGACTCCAGAACGGAGACACTTCTTACAGATATTCGTATTGAGCAAGAGGCAATTGGAGAAAGTCTCTACGTCCGCTACGCCCAAGCCCGCCAGCAACTGATCAACGCAATTATCGAGCAAAATGGCACCGACCCCCACAAAGCGATTAAGTTCGCACAGACAATCATTGACCGGGTTGTCTTCGTAGCCTTTGCTGAAGATCGCGGACTTCTACCATCTAACACGCTTCTCCGCGTCAAAGCTGAGTCGGAAAACTCCTCCTTTGGAATCGGATTCTGGGACCTACTCAAGGGGCTCTTCAAAGGAATTGACACAGGTAATAAGAATCTCGGAATACCAAACGGCTACAACGGCGGTCTTTTCCATGCGGATTCAGAGCTAGATCAAATCGAACTTTCTGATGAATCACTCGACCCGCTACTTAGACTCAGCGAATTTGATTACTCCCATGACTCCAGCGTCACAATTCTAGGTCGAATCTTCGAGCAATCAATCAGTGATGTAGAACAACTAAAGAACTCAGTGTCGAGCGGAGAGGTCTCCGTAATCCCCCGCGTTAGCCGTAGGAAAAAAGACGGCATTTTCTATACGCCTGACTACGTCGTTCGGTATATGGTCGATCAGACCTTGGGTGAATATCTTCGCCGTCTGGAAAAGAGAATGCAGGATGAGGCCAAGCTTCACGAGGATCTGACTGACAAGAACTACGAGAAGCGCGAGCTGGTAGCCTACACAAAGTACCAGCAGGCGCTTCAAAAGCTTCAAGTGGTTGATCCGGCCTGCGGATCGGGTGCGTTCCTTGTCAACGTTTTCGACTACCTTCTCGCAGAAAATCAACGTGTGGGCAAGATCCTAAACACCCTCTTTGATACCGAAGATTTCTACAAAGAAATCCTCCAAAGAAACATTTTCGGCGTGGATCTCAATGACGAGTCAGTAGAGATCACCAAGCTGAGCCTCTGGCTAAAAACTGCCGTTAAGGATAAAAAGCTCACGTTCCTCGACAACAACATCAAGGCTGGAAACAGCCTGGAGATCGAATGGAAAGACTACTTCCCCGAAGTTATTGGGAATGGTGGTTTTGAAGTCGTACTAATGAATCCTCCCTACATCAAGGAAGATGAAAACAAGGATGCATTTGCTTCATCGAAGAGCAATCCTATTTACCAAGGCAAAATGGATTTGTGGTACCTGTTCGGTGGCTTGGCTCTCGACATTGTGCAACCTCAGACGGGCTTCGTTGGAGTAATTGCGCAAAACAACTGGGTGACCAGCGATGGTGCATCCAAGTACCGCGACAAGGTAACTTCTGAAGCACGAATTGAAAGATTCATTGACTTTGGCAGCTACAACGTTTTCAAAGAGGCGGGGATCCAAACCATGATCATGACTTGCCGAAAGGATCGGACGGAGCCCTCGTACAACTTTAGCTACCAGAAGCTTGAACTGAAGAATGCCCACGAATCCGATGCGAAAGAGTTCCTGAGCCAACAGGACTCAGACGGTTCGCTTCGGTTTACTTCCAGCATGGTTCGATCTGACACATTAGGGTCCCCTATTACATTCGTCCCGCCGACAGCATCGAGCATCATCGACAAGGTCAACAAACACGGCACATTCAACGTTGATAGCAAGACCGAAGTCTTTTCTGGCATTGATTGTCAAGAACGCCTTAAAGAGCCTGATGCAAAATACCTCAATCAAATCAACGGAATCGACGTAGCCAAGGGCGACGGCATCTTTGTCCTTACTCAGGATGAGTTGGATAGGTTGTCTCTTAGCTCAAAGGACAAGGAACTTATACGTCCACTCTTCACGCCCGTCCAAATTAACCGATTCTATTCATCTGACACTCCCAATTCCTTCATAATCTTCACCGATTCCACGTTCAAGGATCCGCATTCACTCGATAACTACCCCGGAATCAAGAATCATCTCGACCGGTTCCAGCCTGTAATCAAAAGTGCTAACAAACCCTATGGCCTCCATAGAATCAGGAACAAAGACAACTATCACGGCGAGCGGATCTTCGTAGTCAGAAAGGCCGTGTCGCGTCCGAGATTTTCTTTGGTTGATTTTGACGCATGCTTTAACCGAACCTTTAATATCATCAAGACCTCACGAATTGATCAGAAGTATCTGACTACAATTCTCAACTCAAGTTTGGTTGCCTACTGGTTGAAGTTCCAGGGCAAAATGCAGGGTGAGAATTATCAGGTTGATATGAATCCCTTGGCGAGCATTCCAATCGCGGTTTCGCAGGATCCGACTCAGTTCAATGCACGACACGACCGGCTTTGCAGTCTCAACACGCAATTGAAAGCCGAGTCGAAGAAATTTGATCGCATAATCGGCACTGTTTGCAAACTCAACACGTTGCCACGCGCTGCGAGTAAATGGTGGGCGATGGATTTCAAGTCTTTTTATGCCGCCATTAAGGTGAAGTTACCGTTGTCTGACGTTGCGGATCTTGGAGAATTTTTTGAGTCCCAACAACAGATAATTAGATCAATTCGAGCCGAAATCGACTCAACTGAGTTTGAGCTGGATGAGCTTGTTTTCAATCTGTATGGGTTGACAGCTAAGGAACGCCAGACGGTCAGAGCTGCCGTGTCTAGTGCTTCTGAGCTGATTCTTTAATCATGCGCCCTATCCCCGACTTCGTAGCCCAGCTACTCTCCCACCCCGACCTGTCCCGTGACTCGCAGGACATCCTCGTCCTCACCGATCTCGTGACGTGGGCCGTAGAGAAGCAGGGCTACGAACTCGCCGTTGAGTATGTGCTCGACTGGGACTTCATCAACGCCTACGCCGAATCCCTCATCCCCGCTTATGCGCCGGAAACCTCGCAACGCCGACGCGCGAGACTGCGAACCACAGCCGTTAGCCTTTGCCGCACCCGGCTCAGCCCCACAGCCCTTCACTGTGGCAGAAATCGAACAGGTCGAGGTCTGGATGAACTACGCCTCCAACGCCGCGACCAATACCCTGAACAAACAGCTACTCGTCCCGCTGTGCCTAGGGGCAGGATTACGAACCGAAGAAGCGTCCTGCCTCACATGGGCACATGTCTACTCCAACGAGACAGGTGCGATGCTGCTCGATGTGGCAGGCCGCGACGTACCCATGAGCCAACGCTACGCCGCACCGTTGGTCCACGGCAAGAACCAGTACCGGCCTGATCAGTTTGTCCTTGCTCATGACAGTACCAAGGCTGACCGAAGCAACATCGCGTCCAACATCTCATCAATGTGCTACTCGAAAAGTCTAGAGCCAAAACCCGCACGCCTGCGAGTCACCTGGATTCAGCACTTCATAAACGCCGGAGTCGACGACGATCTAATTTGCCTAGCCGCAGGAACCACCGCACTGCGCCGGTACGAGCACCTATGCCCCACTCAGGACTATTCAGCCGAGACGATTCGTGCCTGGTTCCACGGCCCTCGCGAAGGTCTCCACAGTGTCTAAGTGGCCTGAAAAGTGTACACGTGGCGAGATCCACAAGCCTAAGTTTGTCTCTGATGAAGCGTGGGATTCGGTCCACGAACGAGTTGAACAGGCTGTGTCAAGTGTCCGCGACCTTGAACCAGAACGCATCGTTGAGCCGTACGTCTTCATAAATGCTGTGACCAAAGTAGTGCGAGCCGCGAAGGCAGGCGACCCACGTGACCGTAAGCCGAAGCGCTCGTCGGATCCTGACGCAGGGTGGTTCATCCGCGAGGTGACCACAACGGCGACAAAGCCAAGTCTGGCGCTCGAAAGATGTACTGGACCTACGAAGCCACGATTGCCACGACACACTCTCTGCCCGCCAGGACAACCTGCTACAGCTCATTGTCGGCATGGCAATGGACAAGCCGGGCCACGCGCCGGCAGATCGTGCCATGGATGCCCTCCAACATCTCATTGACGACGAGACCATGCCCAAGGGTGCCTTTATCGGCGACTCCCAATGAGCAAACCTGAGAAGCTGCAGATCCCGCTGCGCAAGACGGGCTACAAGGCCATGGGCGACCTCGTCAAGAGCCAGATGGGCCTACAGGCCACCTATCGCGGTGCTCAGCTTATCGACGGCTCTTAGTACTTCCCTGGCATGCCCGTTCGCTGGCGGGACGCCAGTGCCCTGTTCGCCGCCGGCGAGATGGATCGAGACGAGCTCTACGACATTATCGACCGCCGCCAGGCATTCGCACTGCACGTCAAGAAGATGCACTAGGATAGTTCTATCGACTTCTACTCCCCTGCACGTGGCAAGCGTGTCAAGCTCAAGGTTGACGGTATCGGCGTTGACAAGTCTCTAGATGGTGCCACCGTGCGTAAGGTGCTCGCTCGTGACTTGACTAAGGAAGACCGAGACAGTGCCGTCTTCAAGAAGACGCAGATTCGTATCCCTGTGGACGCGGCGGCAAAACACATTCAGACGGGTCCCGCTTGGGACACTCAAGAATGGGCTGACATGTACAGCCGTGGACGAAACACGATTGAAGCCGTAACGCCCTTCTCAAGAACAGGCGTATGGGGGTTGGGCCACAAGACTCGCCGTCTCGTTCGTAGATTCGCAAACGCAACCTTCGTGACTGCATTCGGCATCGTGGGTGTCAACATTCACCTGATTCAGAAGTTCCTTCACCGAGTCGTATTTGACTTGAATATGAACCCCAGCGACCCGGTTCCGACTCAGCCGTGTAAGCGCCTCTCGGACTGGAACACGTTGGCAACGTCGCGCCACAGGTTCCCCGGCCGCAGGCAGCCCAAAGCCCAACAAAGACCACCGCCCATTCGGGCCGTGGTCTACAGGGCGTGGGCTACTGCCCATTTAGTCAAAATTTCACCTGAACTCTGTTGCTTTTAAGCACCCAGAATCGATTAAAACAAGCAACCCCCGATTCTCGAAGACGAGAATCGGGGGTTGCTTGACAGTTCGTAGTTTCGTGAACTTTGCAGGTCAAAAACGTGAAACCGCCACTTTGTACCCCGTACGGGATTTGAACCCGTGTTACCGCCGTGAGAGGGCGGCGTCCTAGGCCGCTAGACGAACGGGGCTTAGAACTTTTCATCCGCGCGCTGCGGACTTGTTAAACAATACACTAGACGTGGATAGTAACTGCAAATCGCCAGGCCAGAGTGCTAAATTCCAAGTGCTTCCGCATTTTTTGCCAGTGCGTTTTTAAGCTCCGCTACATCCATTCTTCGCAAAGCCGCAACCTCGGCGACAGTTTCCCGCAATGCAGCGATTACCTCTGCAGCGACCACCTCCGCCGCGTCACCGCTTCCAGGCTCGCGCGGAAGGTCAGTCTCCAGCAAGAGCCTATCGACGGGCACCTGCGACACATAGGCTCGCCCGCGCTTTGTCCGCAACATGAGCGGGTTGACGGAAATATAACCACCGGTACGGATAAGCCTGGTCAGCTCATCGCTGGTGCCACCGAAGCGGTGAAAGATCGGTACGAAATTCTCACCGGGCACCATGCCCGCGTCGGTGTTCAAGCGCGGTTCCAACAGGTCGAGTACTACACCAGCACTGCGAACCGTGTGAATGGACAGGATATGTGACTGGTTCGAGCTCCGGACAGCATCCAGGATGCTGGTGAAGACGTGGATTTGGGTCTCGGCAGAAACGTCGTCAAGCCTGCGGGGCGCGAAGTCCAAGCCAATCTCGCCGACTAAACGGGTGCGTGGAAGGGCCTCGCGAAAGATCTCGAGCTCACGCTCGTAATTATCATCGATGTACCACGGGTGATAGCCCACGGCGACCATGGGTAGGTTTTCGCGCTCTAGCTCGACAAATCCGGAGGGCCGAACCGTCTGCGCGATGATCTCCACTCCTTCCTGCGCAATACCGGCTTTGAAGCGCTCGCGCGAATCCTGTGGCAGGAAGTCGTAGTGAAAGTGGGTATCGATGAACCGCATTACTTTTCCGTCGGTGGCTGGCTATCGTCGGCTGGACCGCCGATTCGCGGGGCCAGCGGGGTTTCCTCGAACCCGAGCAGACGGCGAATGACCTTTCCGGCCAGCATCTGCCCCATGATTGGCGGTATGTAGCTCATGGTACCGAGGGTTTCCGCTTTGGTGCCGCTGCCCTTGTCCGCAATGCGCACAGGCTCTTCGGATGAGTACAGCACTTCAAGACCGCGAATGCGTCGGCGGATACACACCTGACGGACGACCTTCGCCAGCGGACAGACCTTTGTCTTATTGATTTTTGAGAAGGTCAGCCGAGATGGGTCGAGCTTATTTCCGCCGCCCATAGCGGAAATGAGGTGGATGCGATTTTCCGCGCACCACTGCGCGATCTCAATTTTCCCGGTGACATCGTCGATAGCGTCGATGATGTAATCCGGACGCGGGAACTTCTCGAAGGTCTCTGACAGGTTTTCGCGTGTGAGAAAAATCTGGCGGGCATAGGTCGTACAATCCGGGTTGATATCGGCAACCATCGCCTCCATAACCTCGGCTTTGACCCGACCAATCGTGGAGACAAATGCCAGCGCCTGACGGTTGAGATTGCTCGGCTCCACGACATCGCCGTCGATCAAGATGAGGTTGCCCACGCCACCTCTCGCGAGAGCTTCGGCACAACTCGACCCCACGCCTCCGAGTCCGACAACCATGACGGTAGATTCAGCCAACGTTTCCAGCCCCTCCTCCCCTAGGAGAAGCTTCAGTCGTGCGAAACGTTCACTGGTCATAGTCACCTCTGGTCATAGCGGCCTCGATTCTTAAAAAACAAAAACTCCCCAGCCAACTGACTGGGGAGTAACTTAGTACCCCGTACGGGATTTGAACCCGTGTTACCGCCGTGAGAGGGCGGCGTCCTAG
>OJLW01000113.1_pt1 | contig 43667 bp, 36 predicted proteins | sample 1597021 | NCBI WGS metagenome assembly OJLW01 (sample SAMEA3904676, study PRJEB24821) | metagenome | biome: Builtin; feature: hospital; material: surface | place: USA | collected 2013-06-03
AGCGTAGCGTCTCGTGGGCTCGGAGATGTGTATAAGAGACAGCATAAAAATAGCAAGACCTATACCATAAAGATTTGCCTTTAAAATATCTACAAATGAATCTTTTAAAAAAATATTAAAAAGACCTTTCTGTCCTAAGCCTTCTGCCATCAAAAGACCTACATCATTTTTCCTATCACTTATAATATAAAAGCTTGCATAATAGATCAAAATAAATATAAAAAATAGAGAAACTAAGTAGATTAGCCTAACAGTATCTAGAAGATAAAGCCTATTTTCTTCGTAGATATAGGAAAAAACTTCAGACTTATCAAATGATAAAATTATGTAAGATGTAATTGATGATATTATTAAAATTAAAAAATAAAGTTTTTTGCTAGACTTTTCTTTATTCATCTTAAAAGCATCCTATCTGCATTTTCTATCCTCGTTAAGAAATCTTCCCTGCTCTCTTCTTCCTTGCGTCTTAGCTCGTTATAAATATGACCATCTCTTAGAAATATGACCCTGTCTGTGAAGGAAATCGCCCTTAGGTCATGGCTTGCCATTATTATAGATTTCTTGTGGAGTCTATTATATGTTTTTAAAAGCCTAAGGACCTTTTCCCCAAGCTTACTATCAAGAGAGCTTGTCGGCTCATCTGCAAGGATTATTTTTGAATCCTTAACAAGAGCTCTTGCTATGGCTATTCTTTGCTTCTCTCCTCCAGATAGATTATCTGGATATGTATTAAATAAATCTTCAACTTCCAAAATCTCAGCCACTTTCATTACTTTAGCCTTATCGACTCGCTTTTTTGAAATATTAAGTGGCAAAATTATATTTTCATATCCTGTAAGAGTATCAATGAGTTTGAAATCTTGGTAGATATAAGAGATCACATTTTTCCTATAGGATGTTATCATCCTCCTATTAAAAAGGGAAATATCTTTATTGTAATAGGAAATAGAGCCCTTGTTAAAGGACCCTATTGTCGCTATAGCATTTAAGATAGTTGTCTTCCCCGAGCCTGATTTTCCCATAATACCTAAAAATTCACCCTCAATTAGGTCAAAGTTTAGGTTTGATAAGACCCTCTTATCTTCCTTGCCATAATATTTTTCAAGATTTTCTACTTTTAAAATTCTCTCAAATTTCATTTTTTCCCTTTAGTCTTTAATTTCTCCTAGATCATCAACCTTGCTATAGGTATCTTTTAGGCCTAGAAGTTTTTCGTAAGTTTCTTCAACATCTGTGGTTTTTGAAACAAGGACATCCTTCCACCTTCCTTGACTGTTGTCGGTAAAAGACTCAAGCCAATTTCCCTCTAAATCATAAATACCATAAGAGCCCTTATTTAAGTCATCAAGACTAGTTACTTTATAAGTATCGCCTATTTTTTCTATCCCTTTATCATAGCCGCTTAGGAATTTTTCGTAAATCATACTTTCATTTCTAGAAATAATAGAAGGCTCTTTTGGATTTTTGCTATAGTCAAAAGTATCTGTGTAATAAATCTTTCTTCTTGTATCTATCCAAAATCTTTCATTGCCTTTCCTAAAAAATATTGTACCATCAAGTCTGCCATCAATATCAATATTTTTTGAAGAATCGATAGCTTGTATCATCTTGTAGGATTCACCAGTATCTACATTTGTAATTTCTCTTACAGTAACACTAGGATCAGCATCCTTGCGGTTTAAAATTGTTTCTACAAATTCTTTTTCTACACCGCTTACTTTACCTACATATTCATCAACTTTTGCCTTATTACTTCTTAATTCATCAAGGTACTCTTTTTGGCCTAGTGAGGAATTAGCTCTTAAAAATATTCCTCCAAAAACTACAAGTCCAATCACTAACAAACTTTTAATATATTTCATAATTTCCTCCTTTTCTTTCTTGATTATATAATATCATAGAAATAAGGAATATTTAATTACAAGTTTTGTAAGTATTGGCTAGCTCCATCAATATCGAGGATATTTTCTATAATGTATATGATTTTTAAATCATCTGGTACCAAGACCATGAATTTATTAGCCGATAAGTAAGTTTCTATAAGCGACGGATTTTCTTTTAAATATTTTTCTATTTTCTCAATATCCACTTGATTCTCTCTAATTTTTTTCAAATCTCTTCTTATATTATTGCCTACAATAGTCGATGACCTATCGTCATCATAATAAGAGGATGACTTAGACTTAATATTTAGTAATAAAGCCAGAGTTCTATTTATTTTTGTAGATTTAAAGGTCCTAAGACCAATTTTCCCTTCAAATTCTACAAAGTGATAGTCTTCTTCCTTTATTTCTTCTCTTAAGGCTTCTAAAATCTCTCTAATATTTGGATTTAATTTAATCTTGTCAAGGTTAAATAGAATTTCTTCCATTTTAGCTCTAACTTCTCCACTTATCTCAAAAGAACCAGACCCTGCAAAACTTTTAGCATTGGCCTTGTCTGACAAGATCACCATGATTTTGCGAGACCTGTGGTTTATAGATTGGATTTGCCAAACCTGACCTGCTAGGTAGATCCTATCACCCGCCTTCAAATTATCCCCAAGCTCAATTTCTCCTATTACATTTTTATCACTTGCTACCTTATAAGATTTTTTGCTAACAAATTGGTTGTAAAAAGAGCCCATGGTCATGAGTTTTTCAGCTTCCATGCCTACTATATACTCACCGTCGATTTCTTCGATGAAGTTTTTTTCTAGCATAAAATCTTTTAGCTCTTCAAATTCAGCATCACCTATATCAGAAAAACTCTTTAAGTCATTATTTAATTTAGCAAATTCTTCAAAGGAAAGTCCATTTTTTTCAAGAAGAGTCGATAGGACTTGGTGGGCAAAAATATCGTAAGATTTCTTTACTGGGTCAATCTTATCAAGCCTTCCTTCCTCAAATAAAATAAGAGATGCTAAGGCCTGAAGGAGGTCATACTTGTCCGTTGCTATTTGATGAATTATGGACTTTTTATTTCTCCTCCCAGACCTACCCAGTCTTTGAGCAAGAGAAAGAACTGAAGCAGCAGATCCCACTTGAATAACCTGATCAACTGTCCCTATATCAATTCCAAGCTCTAGGGTCGATGTGGCTACAATTATGAAATCTTCTCTTGTATTTTTGGCAAAATCTTCTATTTCCTTTCGCTTGATCTTAGATATTGAGGAATGATGGGAAAATACCCTTATCTCATATGCTCTTTCTTTTATATCTCTTTGCAAAAGATAGGTAAGTTTTTCTACCTTCTCCCTAGAATTTGGGAAAATCAAGGTTGATTTTCCCAAAGAATATTCTAAAATCTTTTTTACAATCTCATCATTGATATCATCTGCTTCGATATAATCAAGGCTTGCTAACAAATCATTCATTGACCTATCAAGCAAAATATTTGTCTCTCTTCCATTTATAAAAAAATCCTTGGCTAGAGAATAATTTTCATCTCCTAGGGTTGCTGAAAGGCCTAACATTCTTGGAGTATTTAGGCAGTAGGCCTCCATTCTCACAAGTAGAGATTTTAGTTGAAGGCCCCTATTTGTATCTAAAAACCCATGAATTTCATCTACTATTACAAAATCTAAATCTTTAAATAAGACCTTGGCTCTTGCCTTATCGTTTACAAGCATGGCTTCTAAGGATTCTGGAGTTATTAGCATGATTCCTGATGGATTTGCCACAAGTTTATCCTTTTGGCTTACTGATGCCTCTGAATGCCAGCTAGTCACCCTTATATCAAGGCCCTTGCATATAGCAAGGACTCTTTTAAATTGGTCATTTATAAGAGCGATTAGGGGTGAGATATATAAAATTTTTAACCCTTTATCTAAGTCAACAGCCTTTGAAATTGCAGGTAAGAAGGCTGCTTCAGTTTTGCCAGATGCTGTTGGTGCAGCAAGGATTAAGTTGTTATTAGTCTGATAAATTTGTTTGATGGCAGCTTTTTGTATCTTTGTTAGACTTTGCCAGCCATTTTCATAAACAAATTTTTTCATGTCCCTATTTAATAGGTCAAAGGCTTCTGTCATATTATTTCAATCTCATCATCTAAATTGTCTGGGTCTTTGAAAACTGCTACTTGGCTTCCAAATTTATTAGCAAGAATTTGATCAATATCCACACCCTCATTTTGTCTTTTTATATCAAGTATTTCTATAAAATCTTTTATAACAGACCTTGGAGTTAGAAATTCATCAGCACCTGGCCTATTTAATTGGCCCTCCATGTAGGATACAATCTGGTCGTGGCTTAAATTAATCTCACTTTTATAGTGGGTATTGTAGATATCTACTAAGTTTTCTAAAAGGGTATAAATTTCTTCTTCTGTCAAGACCTTTAGGCCAAGGACGGTCTTATTGGTATTTAAAAGCTTATCATCCATCGATGCTTCACTTCCAAGCCTTCCCTTAAGAGCTCCATATGATGCAAGGCCCCTGCTTTCATCAAAAACTGTCTTTCTAGTTGCCCCAAAATTTATAAATAAGTGTTTGGCCAGATTTGATTTTGTTTCGTTAAAAATATTTAGGATTTTTTCGTAATTTCTTTCACGGGTTGTGGCATGTGGAAGTTTGTAGAGGTTTACAGCCTCATCAAAATTTATCACAAAGCCCTTATAGCCAATTTCTGCAAAAAGCTCTGCCAAGTTTTTAGTAGCTTCAAAATAATTATCATCATTTATAATTTCGTTTATACCAAGCTCTTTTTTTGCCTCGGTCTTTGTAGAAATATCTCCCCTAATCCATCTGATAGCCTCAAGTTTTAAAACCCTATCATCAGATATAAATCCTTCATAATATTTGCAAAGAGCTTGACCAAGTTCGTAAGAAAGGCCTACAGATTTGAAATTTGAAAGTACATCTAGGATTTCTCCCTTGACCTTGTCTTGATACTCACCTGCCATCAAATCTTTTATGTCATAGGAATAATCCTTAGAAAGTTTCATAAAAATATTTGAAATCCATTCTTCAATTATTGCCTCAATTACATTTCCTTCTCTTTTAGTCTTTGTCTTTATATTTTCAATTATGGCTTTATAAAGGCCAACAGCCTTCCTATCGGTCGCATAAAATCTTCTAGATGGGTTAAGATCAATGGTTGACACAATAAAGTTTTTAGACAAAGCTAGGTTTTCTATTGTCTTGAGCATAAAAGACTTACCTGAACCAAAATCTCCCACCCAAAATCTAAGGTCTGAGTCGCCATTTTCAATATTTTCTAGGATTTTAATTATTTCTTCTACTTCAGCCTTTCTTCCTACAAGTAAATGGCCGATGCCAATATCAGGCACAACCCCTGCTTCCAGACTTTTTATAATTGAATTTGCTTCTTTAGGATTGATTTTTCTCATCTTATATACTCCTTCACCATGTCTAAATAAAATTCATCTATTAACACATTTCCATCTTCGATTATTATAGTTTGGTCGTTTATATAATTATAAAGCTCGTCATTTACTTCTTTTATAAAGATATTTAAAAATAAATCTTGGTCTTGGGCTATTTTTCTTGCCTCATCTTCTGCTATAGATCCCTTTTCTATTAGGAGTTTTAGAAAATCTCTGCTTGATTTTGAAAGATTATTATCATCAATTTCTTCCTCTTTTTCAGGCAATTTATCATTTTCCTCAATATTTTCTTCTTCTCCCACAAATTGACTTATAGTTTCTACGGTTGATCTTAGGGCTTTTCTTGATTTTTCTATTTTATTATCATCAAGACTTATCCTTTTTGGTTGAATCTTATCAAGTTTTAAAATTTCTGCGATAAGGTCTATATCAATTTCATTTTCATCTACCAAATTTAGAAAAAGATTGTAGTTTTCTTCCCTTATAATTCCAAACAAAATTTTATCGTGAGCTTTTTTATTTAATTTATTTTTGTAAATATGGTATAAGGCTATTATTCTTAGGGTTGGGGTCTTTGATTTTATAATACTATTTAAGATTTGGTAAAAATTTTTCTCTTTTTTAAAATTTTCTATTATTTCTATTTCTTTATCAATATCCAAAGTTTCTATAAATCTTGTAAGTTCAGTGAGTTTGTTTGGATTTTCCTTAAAATACTTAAGATAAATCTGGCTTACTTCCTTATCTTTTAAATCAAAAAGTATAGTTCTTTGATAATCCATAATCCTATCTAGAATTTCTGAAGCCTTATTTTCTATAAGAAGTTCTATGGCAGATTCTGTTTGAATACCAGATAAAAATACAAAAATATTTCTGACATTTGCTTCACTTATTATCAAAAGTGCATCCAAAAGCTTTCTTGATAAGGTATAAGGCTTTTGATAGGAAACTAAGATGTCTGTATTAATTTTGTCATCATCAAATACTAGTTTTAGACTCTTAAGATATAAATTTATAGTAAGATTTTTTAAATCATCATTTTCCCAAAGAATATTATTTCTCTTGCTTATGGAAGCTAAAGCCCTTTCCTGGTCTAGGTCAAACTTATATTTTTCTCTTAAAGACCCGTCCTCATCCCAAAATACCTTCTGTTTACCATTAGCTGTTAGGTCATAATAGGCTATTGTTTCTTCATTTGCCCTTGGGATTTTCTTTATAAAATCATTGGCAGATTTTCTCAAATTACTTATTGTTTCCTTATCTAAGAATTTTCCTAGATTTTCATAAATCCTTTCGGTTTTCCTATCGAAATTTGGATCATAAAAAGAGTTGACATAGTCCCTTGCCAGCATATATATTTGATTGTACAAGTCATTTGATATTATTTTTTTACCAGCAAAACCTAGTTTTATTAAGTCTAAATACAAGTTTAGGGATTCTCTTTTGACTTGATCTGGCAAATTAATATTTGCATTTCTTATCCTTAATCTGGAAATATAGTAATCATCAGACTTTTTATCTAGGTCGATATTAATATTTGCCTTAAGATTTTTAGTGTTTACTTTTCTATTTATCTTTTTCTTATCCCTGGTGGCAAGATCTTCTAGCAAGCCTTCTATCAAAGCCTTAATATCATCCATAGCTTCCCCCATTTCTAGCTTACTAATCATTATACTCTTAGAGGATATAAAGTTAAGCAATAAAAAAAGTGCCGAAGCACTTAATTTAATATATTTTTCATTACATCATTTACTGATGAATCATAAACTGGCCCAAATTTTAAGAGGTGAACCATTAGTAGATAGAGTCTATAAAAGTTTATTCTTCTTTCCCAACCTACATATAGAGGAAGCTCATCCCTATAGGCCTTGTAGAAAATTTTACCAAATCCTCCAAATACTGTTGAAATTCCAATATCAAATTCACGATCACCATATAGTGGATTTGGATCAAATACTAAAGGCTTTTCCTTTTCATCAAACATAAAATTGCCTGCCCAAAGATCTCCATGAAGAAGGACTGGCCTTGATTTGTGACTATCAAGTTCCTTTTCAATAACTTTTCTTACCTGGTCATACCTTTCCAAATCTTTCTTATCCCACAAAAGGCTTGAAGCTAACTCATCTCTAAGTTTATCCATCCTTTGTTCAAGAAATATTTCTTTCCAAGTATCCTTGTATTCATTTGTGAAAATTGTTCCTGCTCCCCTATAAGGATAATCAAAACCAAATTTCCCATTTGGACTTTCTATGGTATGAATTTTAGCAACAAGCCTTGCTAAATCTTCCTGGCTTCCCATAGTGTCTTCCTTATGATAGGTTAAAAGCATAAAGCCACTACCATCATTTGACCCACTAGCTAAGACTCTTGGGGCATTTATCCCCTCTCTTTCAAAAATCTCTAATCCTGCTCTTTCCCCAGCAAAGAAAGATTCATCTGTATTTTTTTGTACTTTTAGAAAATAATCTTTTCCATCAGCTCTAAGCTTATAAGTTTCATTAACATCGCCACCGTTTATCGATGTGATAGATTCCACATCATCTAAAGGTAGGACTTTAATCAATTTTTCCATATTACCCCTATTCTTTCTCTTTTTAATAATTTACCACTTATATCAATTCTTTAAATAGCAAATCTTATATGTGTTTAATTTCAGTATTTTAAATCCTTATTATCAAAAATATCGATAATATCCTGATAAACAATCTCTTTATCAGTTTCGTTTAATACTTCGTGTTTCATATTCTTGTATACTTTAGATTTTATATTTTTATATCCTAGTTTTTTGAGAAAATCTAAACTAGATTTTACTCCCTTAGGCCCTTTTGTAATTGGATCGCTTTCTCCTACCAAGTTATATATCTCAAGGTCGGGATTTTTAACTTCATAAGACCTAGCTTTAGTTAACTTTTGATTAAGCTCGATTAAAGCCCTTGAATAAGCTAAAGAAAAATTAGAGATTCTTAAAGGGTCATTTGCTTTAATTCTAATATTTTCCTGGTCAAAAGATATAAAGTCTATCCCCTTGCCTGTTCCGACTATATAATCAATTATTCCACTCTCGTGTTTTTCTCCGAAGTAAAAACATAGAATATTTAAGAAAAATACTCCCAAACCTGCTATAGGATTGCCTGGTACAGTTCCTGTAACTATTAGTTTATCAATTAGTTTGTCATTTTTTCTTAAAAATAACCTAACTACCATTGAACCCATAGAATGACCCAACATATAAAGTTTCTTTTCAGGATATGTTTCTTTTAAATATTTGCTTAGCATAACTTGATCATCTACAAGTTCTTCTGCTCTTTGCATATAACCATTTGGATAAGTATTTGACAAAGATTTTCCATGACCCCTATGATCAGAAACTGCAACTAGATATCCGTTTTTAGCTAGATATTTTGCAAAATGATCATAATTTCCACCATGCTCTCCCATACCGTGAACTAATTGCACAAGAGCCTTAGGATTATCTGCCTTATAAATTCTTACAAATATATCATTACCGTCGGTATTAGTGAGTAGTAATTCCTCATTACTTTCATCTTCTTTTATTGTCAGCCTCTTAAAATACTTACTCGCCATCAAAAGTGACTTATAAAATCTTTCTTTTCTAAAATAATAAAGTTGAGGAATCATCAATAATATCAATACTGCTATTAAAATCTTCATATCAATGTGTCCTTCCTAATCCTATTTTTATATCTTCTTTCCCATCAAAATCTATGCTTGTTTCTATAGCAAGCTTTATAGCCGCTACCATAGTTTGTAAATCCATTGATGCCATGCCATTTTTATCCACTACTTGGTCTGGTAAGAAGGGTAGGTGAATAAAGCCCGCCCTTATATTTTTATACTTATTTGCTAAATACAAGTCTTGGTACATTACATGGTTACATACATAGGTTCCTGCAGTATTTGATATAGATGCTGGAATACTTGATTTTTGTAATTTTTTAATAATAGCCTTAATTGGTATTGTCGCAAAATATGCAGGTTCCCCATCTTCTCTTATTATCCTATCAATTGGTCTATTTCCTTCATTATCATCTATTGATGCATCATCAATATTTATAGCAACTCTTTCAATAGTAATGTGGCTTCTGCCACCAGCCTGGCCTAGGGAAATAATTATATCTGGTCTAATTTCCTCTATCTTCTCCTCAACAAGACTTGCTGATTTCCCAAAAACTGTTGGAATTATAAGTTTATGTATTTTAGCATCTCCTATTATTTTTGGTATCTTTTCTAAAACTAAACTAGCAGGGTTTATTTTTTCATCCCCAAAGGCATCAAAGCCTGTTAATAATATATCCATAACTCACCTCTATATACTTTTACCAAAAAGAGTCATTTTTTAAACAATAATAGCAATAATATTTTTGAAGTATAATACATAAAAAAGGAGATTTAATGCATATAAAAGAAATTACTGGTGATGACTTATTAAAACTTGATGATTCATATAAAATTATTGATGTAAGAAGTGAAGAAGAATATAAAAATGGCCATATCAAAAATTCTATAAATATTCCCTTAGATAAAATTATGGAAAATGATATTGACCTTGATAAGAGTGATAAGCTCGTTGTTCATTGTAGAACAAACGGCCGAGCAGGAAGGGCCCTAGCAATCTTAGATTATTTAGGTTATAAAGATTTAACTCTTGCTCCTGGCGTAGACTTATATGATTATAATTTAGTAAAGTAAAAGGCCTTGCCAAAGCAAGACCTTTATTTGTTTATATTTTTTTCTAAAACCACTCCCGCCAAATAACCGCTTAGGGCTGATAGGGCAATTAGAGCTAGCCAGCAAACTATAAAATGGCTTACATTACTATAGTCTATAAACTTTCCTACACCTGGAAATGAACCCGGCCTTTCAGTAAAGCCTGTCAATCTTAAGATCGCATCATAACCATTTTTACTTATCATAAGACATGATATAGCTTGTAGGTATAATTTTTCAAGCTTAATATTTCCTGCTAAAACCAATTGAATTAACAAAACAAATGGCATTACTGTCATTGCAATTTCTGTATTTTTGACTGCGGCAGAAATTAAAATACCAAGCGCATTTGCTGCATAAATTATAAGGAAAAAACTTATAAATAAACCTACTAGTACAAAATAGTTTTCAATATTTTGGCGGTAGAAAACTGTAAGCAATGCAGTAATTATCAAGGCTTCTATAAAACATATTAAAAGACCAAATATCATATGACTTGCTATATAAGATTTTATGTCAAGGCCTTCCCTATATTCATGCTTTATTATATCTCTTTCCTTACAAATTGAAGTAATGGAGTTAAATATTCCAAGCCATAAGCAAGCACAAGCCAGGATAAAAACAGCAGTTCCTGCATCAGATGATGTTGTAAGGAAGCTATCATCTCCTGTAACAATCCTAACTATAGCTGGAGTTGTAACCGCTCCTAGTAGGATTATTAGCTTTGACTTATTCTTAAAATCTCTAATTAATTTTCCTAAATATACTTTTATCTGTTCTTTCTTAGATAGGTAATTCACTTTCTCCCCCTCTTCTAAATTTATCTATATAATAATCTGTGTCTTCTAAAAGCCTATCAACGATTGTCTCGATGTTTTTTGTAGCAAAAAATTCCATCGCATCTTTAGGACTTCCATAAAAGGCAAGCTTGCCGCAATTTTCACTTTGGCTCTTACCTAGGACCAATATCTTATCAAATAATTCAATGACCCTATCAGGACTATGAGATATTAGCATTATTATCTTATCATTATCTGCTATGGTCCTTAAATTAGCCATGATAGACCTAGCATTATAGCCATCTAGACCAGAATCTGGCTCGTCAAGCAAAAATACAACAGGTGATGAAATATATTCACTAGCTATAGATAGCCTCTTTCTCTCACCTCCTGATAAATCTCTTACAAGAGAATCCTTGATTCTATCAAGATTCATCATTTTAAGTATCTCTAGTACATAATCATCTAATAAGTTCTCATCCTTAGTAAAATCTCTTGGTAATTTCAACTGACCAGAATTTTTAAGAGTCATAAAAACAGTATCATTATCCCTTGAAAGATCAAACTGAGGTACAGTAGAAACCATTCTCTTAACCAAATTGAAATTTCTAGCAAAATCTATATTTCCAATACTTATAGATGAATTTGCATTATCTTCATTCAAAAATTCTTTAAAAAGAGTAGACTTACCAGCACCTGATGATCCTAAAACTAGGATAAGCTCTCCTGGTTGGGCCTTAAATTTTATATCCTTAAGGAGAGTTTTGGGCCCATTTTCTGTCATAACTACTTTTTCTCTTATATCTACATCTAGGAAATCATCCTTGCTTATATTTACAGCAAATATAGCCTTGGATTTTTTCTGATAATCTTCTAATTTATCTTGATAGAATAAATTATTATCCTTAAGTATAAACATCCTCGAATCGTTTAGTACAAAATCCTTATTATTAAATAAAATTTCATCATAAATCTTTTTATTATTTAGGTAAAGTCCATTTGATGAAGGTTTTATATATAATCTGCCATTTTGATATTCTATAAAATCTACATCTAGTGTAAAATCTTCACCAAGTTTTGTTTTACACCACTTGACATCTTCCTGGTCTAAGATAGTGTATACAAGTGATAAGCCATTTACTTCAATTAAATCATTATTTAATAGATAATATTTCTTATTAGGATCTATTAATTTCTTATTTACAAATGAATTTGAATTAGTATTTCCTTTAAAATAATAGCCCTTGTAATCATTTGCCAAAATCGAACCATCTTCTAGAATAATTTCCTTATTAAATTTTAAAACCTCAACTTCTTCTCCAATTTTAACTATAAGAGGATATATATCGGCATTTAGAATTTTATCTGAAGCATTGATGCTCTTGCTTAGGCTATCATACATATTTAGCAAAGGCTTTGCTAAGGGAATATCTTCTCTGGTCAAATCTTTTTTGCCTAAAAATGAAGTCCTCTTCACCCTAGGTCCGTCGTTAGAAACTAAAATCCCACAATTTGGACAATACTTATATCCTATTTTTAGATTATGAGAACATTGAGGACATTTTTCTTTTAAAAAATACTTATCCATTTAGTTCTCTCTTCTGTCCACATATTGGGCAAAAATTTGAATTTGCTTCATAAATTGCCCCACAATTACGGCACTTCCTAGTGGCATTGGTCATGATATTTATTTGGTTATTTAAATTTGTAAGTTTTTCATATAAAGATTTTATATTTTCTCTTTCTTCCTTAAAATCAGGCAGACTTTCACCTTTTTCAAGCCTATCATAGACCTCACACCCTAGTAATCTTAGAGCTTGGTTCATCTCTTCTTCCAAATTTTTATATTCTTTTTTAAGTTTATTTTCTTCTAATTTTGTTTTTGCAGACTCGCTAACCTTGTTAGAAGCCTTGCTTACTTTAGAAAAAACACCATCTAAAAAATCCATAAGTCTTCCTTTCTTATGCTTCTATAATAACACAATTTAGCTTGTTAATCAATTATAAGTTTTCTTGAGTTTTTTACATTCCATAAAAAAATCCCCTCAAAATGAGGGAATCCTTATATTTTCTTAACTTTTATCGCTTGAGGCCCCCTTGGAGCATCAATTTTTTCAAATTCTACATTATCGCCTTGATCGAGTCTTTTAAATTCATCTTCGGTTATAATATCTGAATAATGGACAAAAATATCATCTCCAGCCCATTTTATAAAGCCGAAACCTTTTTTATTGTCAAAAAATTTAACTACACCTATACTCATTTTCACGCCTTTCTTGCTGCAAATAATACTCTTAAAGTATCTTCATCCACCTTTCCTGATGTATCCTCATCAAATATTTTCAAATCAATAAATCCAGAATCTTTAGCTAAATTCTCCATATAATCTATGCTGTAGACTCTTTCACATTGGTATTCCCTAATTCTCTTGTAGCTACCATCAGGATTTTCTACAAAGAAATTAAGCTCCATATCTACTAGGTCATTTTCCATATAATTATCCCAAGTATAGAAGATATCTTCATACTCATAAACAAAGCAATTTGACCCAAAGATTTCTCTCATTTTCATTTCTGAATTTATATCAAAAATTAAGAGACCTCCATCTTTTAGATTGTTATAGCAATTTTTAAAAAGCTTTTCTAAATCTTTAGGATCTGTCACATAATTTATGGAATCTAGAAGTATTACTATTAGGTCATAAGCCCTGGGATTTTCAAAGTCTACCATATCATAATAGATTAGATTTACCTTGTCATTGTCATATTTTGATGCAAAACAATCTAGCATTTCACTTGACAAATCTAGGGCATCAATTTCTTTAAAATCATCAAAAAAATGATTGGTAAGCATGCCAGAGCCACAAGCTAGCTCTAGCATCCTTTCTCTTTTAATCCCATATTCTTTTATTAATTTTTTGATATTATTAGCATATTTTTCATATTCTATATCAAATGATAATTTGTCATAAATATAGGCAAATTCACCGTACATTACTTATCCTTAATTTCTTCTAGGCTTTCTTTTGTTTTTTGAAGTAGATCCTTGTAGCCTTCAAGTTTTTCTCTTTCCTTATTTACTACTGCCTCTGGTGCTTTATCTACAAAGCCCTTGTTTGAAAGCTTGCCTTCTGCTCTTTTTATTTCACTTTCTAGCTTTTTAATTTCATCTTTTAGACGAGCTCTTTCCTTATCATAATCCATAAGCTCATCTAAAGACATATATACAGAAAATTCGTTAAATACTAGCTTAACCATGCCATCATCTTCAATTTTATAATCAGCCTTATTTTCTACCTCTACTTCACTTGCGCTTGCTAGGTTTATAAATTGGGCTTTGATCTTTTCGATTAGGGCCTTATTCGCTTCATTTTCTGCTAGAATTGTAAGCTTTTGTTTGGTTTTTGCAGGTACATTTAGGCTTGATCTTTGGTTTCTTATGGCTGTGATTGCCTTTATTACTGAGTTTACATTCTTTTCTTCTTCTACGAAATTATATGCTTCTCTTATTTCTGGCCATTTTTCTACAATTAGCATGTCATCTTTGTTTGGAAGTGCTGAGTAGATTTCTTCTGTTATAAATGGCATGAATGGATGAAGAAGGATTAGCATGTTTTTAAGAACGTAAAGCAATACCTTCTTAACTTGTAATTTTTCTTCAGGATTGTCGCCATATAATCTGATTTTTGCGAATTCTATATACCAGTCGCAGTATTCATTCCAGATGAAATCCTCTATCCTATCTGCTGCAAGTCCTATTTCATACTTGTCTAGGTTTTTGGATACATCTTCAATAACTTGATTTAATCTCTTTAGAATCCATTCGTCTTCTAGGGATAAGTCTCCAAAGTTTTCGTCAAGCTTGTCATTTTCATCTATATTCATTAGGACAAATCTTGATGCATTCCATAATTTATTGGCAAAGTTTCTTGATGCAAGGAGCTTATCCTCATCATATCTCATATCGTTTCCTGGAGAGTTGCCTGTAATTAGGGTAAATCTTAGGGCATCTGCACCAAATTTTTCAACTACATCTATTGGGTCTACACCATTTCCTAAGGACTTACTCATCTTTCTACCTTGGCTGTCTCTAATTAGACCTGTAAATAAGACGTGTGAAAATGGAACTTTTCCAGTTGTATAAAGGGAAGCAAAGACCATTCTTATTACCCAGAAGAATATTATATCATAACCTGTGATTAAGATATCTGTTGGGAAGAAATAGTCAAATTCTTCGTTTTCTTCAGGCCAACCAAGGGTTGCAAATGGCCAAAGGGCTGATGAAAACCAGGTATCAAGTGTATCTTCATCTTGTGTTACTTTTTTACCCTCTAGCATGCCGTTTTCATCTGGCATTTCTTCTGATACGATGACTTCTCCATCTTCTGTATAAAATACTGGAAGTCTGTGGCCCCACCACAATTGACGTGATATGGTCCAATCTCTGATATTTTCTAGCCAGTTCATATAGGTTTTGGATAGGTTATCAGGAATTAGTTTTAATTCGCCATCATTATAGGCATCTATACACATTTTTGCAAAGCCATCCATCTTTACAAACCATTGCTTTGAAATAAGTGGCTCTATTACAACATCTGTTCTTTCAGAATATCCAACAGCGTGGTCGATTTCTTCTATTTTTACAAGTAGGCCTTCTTTTTCAAGATCAGCAAGCATTGCTTTTCTCGCCTCGTATCTTTCCATGCCAGAATATCTACCATAGCCATCTACTATGTGGGCCTTGGAATCAAGGACTACACATTGGCCAAGGTCGTGACGAGCACCTACTTCAAAGTCGTTAGGGTCATGGGATGGGGTAATTTTTACACAACCTGTACCATATTCCATATCTACGTAGGAATCTGCAATTATAGGAATCTTACGACCTACTAGTGGTAAGATTAAATTTTTTCCAATTTTATCCTTAAAACGTTCATCTTCTGGGTTTACTGCAACAGCCAGGTCACCTAGCATAGTTTCTGGACGGGTTGTAGCTATTGTTATAAAGTCATCGGAATCTTCATAGTGGTATTTGATATACCAAAGCTTGCCCTTTTGATCCTTATGGTAAACTTCTGCATCAGAGATTGCAGTTTCTGCCATTGGGTCCCAGTTTACAATCCTATTACCCCTATAAATTAGACCATCATCATACATTTTCTTGAAAACTCTTTTAACAGCTCTTGTTAGATTTTCATCCATTGTAAAGGAATCATGGTCCCAATCGCAAGAAACACCTATTGTTCTTAGCTGCTTTTTGATTGTGCCACCATACTTATGGGTCCAATCCCAAGCTTCTTCTAAGAATCCTTCCCTTCCAAGATCTGCCTTTGTTTTGCCTTCAGCAGCAATTTTACCAACTACTTTTGCTTCTGTAGATATAGAAGCATGGTCTGTACCTGGTATCCATAAAGCTTCAAATCCTGCAAGCCTCTTATATCTAATTATGATATCTTGTAGGGTATTATTTAGGGCATGACCAAGGTGGAGTTGACCTGTAACATTTGGTGGTGGCATAACAATTGTAAATGGCTTTTTATCCGGATTTACCTTTGCCTTAAAATATCCATTATTTTCCCATTTTTGGTAAATTTTCTTTTCAAAATCCTGTGGATTATATTTAGTATCCATCATTTCTCCTTTCAATATAAAAAGGCGGTAGCGCTTAATAGGACGAATTATCGCGTTACCACCTAAATTTCTTTATAAAAAGACTCTCTTTTGCATTTATGCATGCTACACTAACATATACGAAAACAACCTTCACCTAGTCCTAAGTAAGATTTACACCGACCATCTTCTCTCTAAGCTTATTTCTAGACTACTCCTTTTTCATTGTTAATATTTGATTTAATAGTCTTATTATATTTATCTTTGCCAAAATGTCAATATATAGACCTTTTAGAAAAAAACACTTTATGAAAACGATAGCTTTGATACGGTAAATTAATTTTAATAATTTTTTTACTAGACAAATCTACGAAAATGAATATAATTTAATATATATCAATAAAAATTTTCAGACTTAATGAAAATATTTTCATTATTTGATTTTTTTTGTTATAATATATTTAGAGTCTTGGTGTAGGAGTAATTATGGATTTAAAAATTTACCTTATATCAGATGGCGGTGCTTATCTATTAAAAGATATAGTTAATAGTACCATGAGTCATTTTGATGCCAAATACAAAATAGAAGTATTTGACAATCTAAATAACTTATCAAAGCTAAATGATATACTAGGTGTAATTAAAAGTTCTAACAATTCAATAATTTATCACTCTTTTAGAGACTCTAAGATGAATGCCTATGTCAAAAATTTCTGTAAGGCTCATGAAATTAATAGCATTGAGCTTATGGATTATTCAATTAATTCCATGGCCAAGATTCTTGGTGAAAATCCTCACGAAGAATCTAATTTCATTGACCCTTCTGAATTTCTCCATACTAGGAGGATGGATGCCCTAGATTTTGCTATAAAATATGATGATGGTCAAGATTTTAGGGGCCTTGAACATTGCGACATAGCTATCATAGGAGTTTCAAGATCGTCAAAAACTCCCCTATCCATGTATATGGCTAGTAAGGGATACAAAGTTAGTAACATCCCCTTGCTTATAGATTCAAAAGTCCCTCAGGCGCTTTTTGAAATTGACCCAAGTAAAATTTTCGGTCTAACTATTGACAAGGATGTACTTAAAAAAATCAGAGAAGAAAGGCTAAAATCACTCAATCTTTCAGTAGACTCTCTCTACTCTTCTAAGGAGCGTATCAAAAACGAGATCGATTACGCACTTGAATTAATGAATGATTTAGGATGTACGATAATCGATGTCACTTACAGATCTATAGAAGAAACTTCGGAACTTATAATTGATTATTTAAATCAAAATAAAGAAAGGGAAAAATTATGAGCACAAAATACGTTTATAACTTCGATGAAGGCGATAAGTCAATGAGAAGCCTTCTAGGCGGTAAGGGAGCAAACCTTGCAGAAATGACCAACATGGGAATCAATGTTCCTTATGGTTTCTCAGTAACAACAGAAGCATGTATCAGATATTACAAAGAAGATAAAAAACTTTGGGATGAATTAAATGCTGAAATCACTGAACATATTAAAGACCTAGAAAAACACAATGGCAAAACTTTTGGTAATAACGAAGATCCTCTTCTAGTATCAGTTAGATCTGGTGCACCTATATCAATGCCAGGTATGATGGATACTATCCTAAACTTAGGTCTTAACGATGTTGCTGTTAAGGGTCTTGAAAATAAAACTCAAAACAGAAGATTTGCTTACGACTCTTACAGAAGATTTATTCAAATGTTTGCTGATGTTGCAATGGGACTTGATAAAAATAAATTTGAAGAAGTTCTAACAGCCAAGAAAAATGAAAAAGGCGTTGCAACTGACCATGACCTTACAGCCGAAGATTTTGTAGATGTAGTTGATAAATATAAAGTGGTTTATAAAGAACTTGCTGGCGAAGAATTCCCACAAGATCCTAGAAAACAATTAGACCTTGCTATTGCTGCAGTATTTTCTTCATGGAATAACGACAGGGCAATCCTTTACAGAAAATTAAACGATATTGATGATAAAATGGGTACAGCTGTTAACGTTCAATCAATGGTATTTGGTAACATGGGCGAAACAAGCGGTACTGGTGTAGCCTTCTCTAGAAACCCAGCTACAGGAGAAAACGTTCTATATGGTGAATACCTAATGAACGCTCAAGGTGAAGACGTTGTTGCAGGTGTTCGTACTCCAGAACCAATCAGCCATCTAAAAGACTTAATGCCTGAAGTATATGATGAATTTGCAAACACAGCTCAAACTCTTGAGAAACACTATAAAGATATGCAAGATATGGAATTTACTATCCAAGATGGTAAACTCTATTTATTACAAACTAGAAATGGAAAAAGAACTGCCCAAGCTGCAGTCCAAGTAGCTGTAGATATGGTAGAGGAAGGCTTAGTTGACGAAAAAGAAGCCCTATTAAGAGTTAACCCACAAGACTTAGACGGACTTCTCCACCCTACCTTCACTCAAGCAGCTGTAGATAAGGCTGAAGCCCTAACAGTAGGTCTTGCAGCATCACCAGGAGCTGCAGTAGGTAAGATAGCTTTCTCTGCACCAGAAGCTGCAAAAAGAGCAAAAGATGGTGAAACTGTAATCCTTGTACGTGAGGAAACAAGCCCAGAAGACCTAGAAGGTATGGTATCAGCTGTTGGTATCCTTACTGCAAGAGGCGGTATGACATCACACGCTGCAGTAGTAGCAAGAGGTATGGGTAAATGCTGTGTATCTGGTGCTTCAGATATCCACGTAAACGAACTTGAACATACCCTAAGAGTAGGCGATGTAGTTTTAACAGATCAAGATACAATTTCAATAGATGGTTCAACAGGTGCAATCTATGCAGGATCTCTTGAGACCCAACCACCACAAATGCACGGAGCATTTGGAACATTCATGGAATGGGTAGATAAATATAGAGATATGAAAGTTAGAACAAATGCCGATACACCAAGAGATGCAAAACAAGCTCTAGAATTTGGCGCTGAAGGTATCGGTCTATGTAGAACAGAACACATGTTCTTTGCTGATGACAGAATCTTCCAAGTTAGAAAGATGATCCTAGCTTCTGATCTTGAAACAAGACAAGCAGCTCTAGATAAAATCCTTCCAATGCAAGAAGAAGACTTCTATCAAATCTACAAACTAATGGAAGAAAGACCAGTAACTGTTAGACTTCTTGACCCACCACTTCACGAATTCCTACCAAAGGGAGAAAAAGAAATCGCTGATCTTGCCCTAGAATTAAAGATGCAACCAGCAAGAATTCACGAAAGAATTTCTGAACTTCAAGAAGTAAACCCAATGCTAGGTTTCAGAGGTCTAAGACTTGGTGTAATCTATCCAGAAATCTCAAGAATGCAATCAAGAGCAATCATGCAAGCAGCTATTAGACTAAATAAAGAAGGCATAAAAGTAGTTCCAGAGATCATGATCCCACTATCATCAGATGTACACGAACTAGCTTACGTAAAAGATATAGTTGTAAAAGAAATTGAAAAAGTATTTGAAGAACAAGGCATGGAAATTGACTACCTACTAGGTACAATGATTGAAATTCCAAGAGCAGCTATAACAGCAGATGAAATCGCTCAAATTACTGACTTCTTCAGCTTTGGTACAAACGACCTTACACAAATGACCTTTGGTCTATCAAGAGATGACGCAGGTAAATTCCTACCAGCTTACATCGAAAAAGATATCCTAGAAAAGGATCCATTCCAAGTTCTAGATCAAAAAGGCGTTGGCTTCTTAGTAGAAACAGCTGTAGAAAAAGGATCCAAAGCAAATCCTGATCTACACCTTGGTATCTGTGGTGAACACGGTGGAGAACCAAATACAGTTAAATACCTATACAATGTAGGTCTTGACTATGTATCATGCTCACCATTTAGAATTCCAATAGCTAAACTTGCAGCAGCTCAAGCAGCAATAGAAAAAAATAAATAAGCTATAAAAATAATTTTCTCCGGTTAGTCTTTCTAACTGGAGATTTTTTTTCACAAAAAATTTGCTATTTTTATATTTTTGAGATAAAATCTTCAAATAATCTAAAAGGAGAATTTATGGAAAAATTAAAAAAATTTAAAGTAATAGATGGAGCCCAGCTTAAATATATAGCCTTTGCTTCAATGTTTATAGACCATTTTAATAAAGCAATCATAACACCATTTTTGACAGGGTCTGGTCCCCTAGTTATTCTTACAACTATCTTTGATATCCTAGGACGAATTGCCTTTCCAATCTTTGCCTTTATGATAGTGGAAGGATTTTTCAAGACTAAATCACGCTGGAAATATTTAAGGAATCTATTAATTTTTGCGGTGATTTCAGAAATTCCTTATGATATGTTCCAATCGGCTGAGTTTGTAAATACCTGGTCACAAAATATTCTATGGGGTCTTGCCCTAGGACTTTTTACCATAATGGTAATTGATAGGCTAAAAGAAAGCATAAAAAATAGACCACTTTGGGTCATCGTATCGCTAATTCTTGTAGCTCTGTCATGTCTAGGATCCATGCTAATCTCATCAGACTATGAGTATTATGCAATTATAACCATCTACTTATATTATGTTTTCTATGATAAGAGAATCCTAGCATCAGTTCTTTCCTACCTAGTAATCATCAAGGAAATCTACGCCATCCTCGGTTTTGCAACTGTACTCTTATATAATGGAGAAAAAGGCAAGCAAAATAAAATATTTAACTACATATTTTATCCAGTCCATCTTTTAATTTTTGGAATAATAAGGATGGCCTTTAAAATCTAAAAGACAGCTTAATTTATTTAAGCTGTCTTTTTATTTTGTATTTTTTCTTTTATAAGACTTTGTTAGAGAAATAGAATTTATAACAATTGAAAGGGCCACACATATCCAAAGTGCCTTAGAAATGGTTGGCATGGTATCCATAAGTCCTGCCCAGTCTTCTATAATAACTCTACTTGCCCCATCAGCATAAAAAGCACAAACTGTAAGGCTTGTGAAGGATAGGCTTAAAAATCTAAAGATATCAGATTTCTTTTTGAAATTAAATATATTTAGGATAGCAAAAATTATTGCCAAAATCCCAAAGATAAGCCACATCATAAGGCTTCCTTTCTTATATATTTCTTAACTATAAAGCCAAAATATATTGAAATAAAACCACCTATAAGGCCTGCTATAAATCTTTTAGTCACGCCCATTTCTGTCGCAAAAATCGCATAAGCAAATAGGATTATTATCGCAAGGGTAAAGATAAAAAATACTAGACCTCTGCTTGCAATTTTAACTGTGGTTGAATTTTTATTTTCAAATGATTTTTTCAAAACAAAATAGAAAAATCTCACAAAAACAATCAACATTATTAAATAAAGTACTTTTCCTAAAATTTCCATAATAAATCCTTTCTTATAAATATAGTAATTTTAAACTTTTAAGAACCAATACAATTAAGAATAAAATACTTTTTTATTAGTTCTATCTACAGCTATTTTTCATCACTTTCTAGTTCAACTTCTAAAACCAAGCCTGATAAGTCTTTTTTAAGTCCAGATTTTATTTCTTCCTTCCACTGACTTGAAACAGTTAGATTTTTTGAATAGGTTGAATAAGATTCAAATATACTTAAAGGCTCATCCGCATTAAGAACTCCTCCATCAGTCCAAGTATAGGCATTTGTTCTTTTATCTATGAAAATCCTATCTCCAAAGTATGCTCCTGATATTGAAGAGATTTTTTTATCTGATATTGCATAAAGATTTAGGTTATTTGAAGTAATAGCTATCCCTAGCTTTTCACCCTCTTCTATCTTTGGAAGCTCGATATCAAAAATATCATCTTCATTTCCCTTATCATAACTTATTAGCTTTAGACGAAGCTTTGCATCTTTAGGCCTCTTAAATGAATAAACATTGGCTCCAAAATCAACCACATCTCCGCCATCAAAACCAACCCTTAGGTCAAGATCGAAATCTTCTTTTATAAGCTTAACCTCTCCAGGATTTTGACTTTCAACCTTACAAGCCCCTAAAATTAGTATTAAAAGTAGACTTAATAAAATATTTCTCTTTTTCATTTTTTTCTCCTAAATATGGAATTTACTTTTCTTTTTTATCTAGTATAAGTTCAAAGGCTAAAATCTTGAGGTCCTTATCTTCTTCAGTCATTTTTCTAAGGTCTTCTTTTGTGATATTTTTTATATCAATATCCTTATCATCCTTAGACATCCCAACAAAGAGGATAGTTGATTCCTTATCTTTTATATCAGCTTGGTCTAGCCAATAAGTCTTGTTAAAATAGTCCTTGTCCATAGCGGAATCTGACTTAAAACTTGCCGCATAATTTACTTTATCTCCTTCTATCCTAAAGTCAGTATAGGAATTTTCATTAAAACCAATACCAAGCAAAGAATTTTCTTTAGCATCAATTAAATGTCCATGTACAAAGTCAGAAACTTCCCCGTCTTTTATAGAAAATAGTTTCATTTCTAGCTTTTTTATATCCGGTCCTTCGAGGGAGTAAGTATTGTAGGAAAGGTCTAATTTCTTTTCTTCGCCGAAATATTCTACAACATCTACATCAGTCTTAGCCTGGCTTATTTTTACACCCTCTTCTATATTAGCTTCCTTATTGCAGCCTGTAAAAGCAAGGGCTAAGGCACATATCAGTAAAAACTTTTTTATCTCATCCTCCTTTATCTTGTTACTTATATAATACCCAAAATTTTTTTAAAAAAAGGATTTCCTAAATAATTCAAAAAAAGCGGCAGGAGCCGCTTGTAAATTTTTATAAAATCATTAATAAGAAGATGATTAAAAGGACCATTAAAACCTTGGCACCTAAGGGCAAGATTTTAACTTCTTTTTCCCAATCTGTGCTCTTATACATTTTTTTCTCGTCTATATATGAACTTGTAAAGGACAAAGATTTTATATAATAGGTTAAATTTTCCTTGATTTTGATGATTTTATCTTTCAACTTCAATCCTTTTTGTATTTTCTAGAATAAGTTTATAATATTATCATTTTCGTCAACGTCTATATCAAGAGCATTTGGATGTTTTGGAAGGCCTGGCATGGTTAGGACCTTATTTAAGTAGGCAACTATAAACCTTGATCCTGTCTTAATTTTGATGTCAGAAACTGTGATTTCAAAGCCCTCTGGTCTACCCTTAATTTTGCCATCATCTGTTAGGGATGCTGGAGTTTTGGCCATACAAACTGGGAAATTTCTGTAGCCTAGTGAGTCGATTTTATCAAGGACCGCCCTTGCCTCATCTGTGAAATTAACCTTAGCTGCCCCGTATATTTCTTTGGCGATTGTATTGATTTTTTCTTCTGTAGATAGGTCATCTGGATAGAGAAGTTTTACTTCTTCTCTATTTTCTTCAACTAACTTAACAAGTTTTTCTGCAAGGTCAATAGCACCTTCACCGCCCTTGGCCCACACTTGGGTTAGGGAAAATTCTACGCCAAAGTCTTTTGCCCATTCTTCCATAAATTTAATTTCAGCTTCCGTATCTGTGGCAAATTCATTGAGGGCAACTATTACTGGTAAGTTGTACTTTCTCATATTTTCCACATGCTTTTCAAGGTTTTTAACCCCTTCTTTTAGGGCTTCTAGGTTTTCTTCCTTAAGATTAGCCTCTTCTATCCCGCCATGAAGTTTTAAAGCCTTAATTGTTGCTACTACTACAGCTGCCTTTGGACGTAGGCCTGAAACCCTACATTTGATGTCTAAAAATTTCTCAGCACCAAGATCTGCCCCAAAGCCTGCTTCTGTTATTACATAATCAGAATACTTTAGAGCTGTTTTTGTGGCTATAACTGAGTTACAACCATGGGCAATATTTGCAAAAGGACCGCCATGAATGATAGCCGGATTATTTTCTAAAGTTTGGACAAGGTTTGGATTTATAGCATCTTTAAGGATGGCTGTAATTACACCTTGAATCTTTAAATCTCTTACAAATATCGGCTCATCATCTTCATTGTAGCCAATCATTATGTCAGCGATTCTATTTCTTAGGTCTTCAAGATCTTCTGCTAGGCATAAAATTGCCATAATTTCACTTGCAACTGTGATATCAAAAGAAGAATCTCTTTCATCCTTGCCATTAGCATTGATTTTAATTCTTCTAAGAGCTCTTTCGTTCATATCCATGACATAGTTGAATAAAACTTCCTTAAATTTAAGCTCATTGCCCTGGAAGATGTGATTATTAATCAGTGCCATGATTGCATTGTGGGCTGATGTGATAGCGTGGAAGTCTCCATTGAAGTGAAGATTTATCTCTTCCATTGGGACAACCTGAGCAAAACCACCGCCTGTAGCCCCACCCTTTCTGCCTAGAACTGGGCCAAAAGATGGCTCTCTTAGGGCAACTGTTGATTTCTTACCAATTTTGTTTAGACCATCAGAAAGACCAACAGTCACAGTTGACTTGCCCTCACCGCTTGATGTAGGGTTGATTGATGTGACTAAAACTAAGTTTTTAGATAAATTATCAAAATCTGGCTTTCTTATCTTTGCCTTGTAATCGCCATATTTGATTAGATTTTCTTCAGAAATATTTATCTTTCCAGCAACATCTTCGATTTTTTCTTTCCTAGCCTCTAGGGATATCTCGTAATCTGTCTTCATTTATACCTCCTCTAGGGACATATGACCTATGTCCTTTCTAAAAAATAGGTTGTCACACTCTATTTTTTCTATATCTGCATAGGCTTTCTTGTAAGCCTGGTTTAAATTTTCCGCCTTAGAACATACTATTAGAACCCTTCCACCATTTGTGAAAATTTTTCCATCTTCGGCCCTTGTTCCCATATGAAAAACATGGGAATCTACCTTTTCTAGGCCCCTAATCTCAAAGCCCTTGTCATAACTTTCCGGATAGCCCTTTGATGCCATGACTATTCCAATATAAGCATCATCGTCAAATTCCACTTCAAAATCCTTGCCATCAATTACCTTCTCTGCTATATCATAAAGGCTTGATTTCATCGCCAAAAGCAGGATTTCTGTTTCTGGATCGCCAAATCTAACATTATATTCTATAGTCTTAATTCCGTCTTTGGTTTTCATAAGACCTGCAAATAATATACCCTTAAATTCCCTTTTTTCCTTGATCATAGCCTTGGCAGTTGGTCTTAGGATTTTTTCCATTGCCTCGTCTATATCAGCCTGACCTATGTGCTTAATAGGCATATAGACGCCCATACCGCCAGTATTTGGCCCCTTATCGCCATCAAAGGCTCTCTTGTGATCTTGAACAATCTTCATTGGCACGACCTTATCGCCAGATACAAAGGCTAGGAGGGAAAATTCCTCACCCTCAAGGAATTCTTCTATTACAACTTCATTGCCAGCCTCGGCAAATTTTTGATTGACCATGATTTCTTTAAGAGCATCTTTGGCCATATCATAGTTTTGGGCTATTATTACACCCTTGCCGGCAGCTAGGCCATCAGCCTTGATTACAAGTGGGAAAGTTGATTTATTAAGGTAGGCTAGGGCCTTTTCATAGGATGTGAAAATTTCATAGGCTGCAGTTGGGATGCCATATTTTTTCATAAGATCTTTAGCAAAGGCCTTGGACCCTTCAAGAAGAGCTGCTCTTTTATTTGGACCAAATACTCTAATATTTTCTTTTTCTAAGATATCGACAATTCCATCTACAAGATAGGCTTCAGGGCCTACAAAAACTAGGTCGATTTTTTCTCTTTTACAAAAGCTTGCTATTTGATCATTTTTTAAATCGACACACTTTCCAAATTCAGCTACGCCTGGGTTTTCACCAGCCATAAAAATTTCATGGCCTTCCTTATATAATTTGTAAGAAATGGCAGCTTCCCTTCCGCCATTTCCCAATACTAGAACTCTTGCCATATTAATGTTTAAAGTGACGCATGCCTGTAAATACCATGGCTATACCATTTTCATTACAAGCATCGATTGATTCCTGATCACGAATTGATCCGCCTGGTTGGATGATGGCTTTTATATCGTGTCCCGCTGCTTCATCAACGCTGTCTCTGAATGGAAAAAAAGCATCTGAAGCAAGAACCGCACCCTTTGCCTTATCACCTGCTTGTTTGAAGGCAATTTCAGCTGCACCGACTCTGTTCATTTGACCAGCACCAACCCCTACTGTCTGACCATCTTTGGCAAGTAGGATAGCATTTGATTTGACGTGTTTTACAATCTTGTAGGCAAATTCTAAGTCTTTTAGGTCCTCTTGGCTAACCTTTGTTTCTGTAACTGTTTCAAGCTTGTCATAAACTGAATCATCATAGTCTTGAACAAGAATTCCACCCCTTACAGATTTTATTAATTTAGGGTTCTTGTCAGTTTTCTTTGGGATCTTATAAATTCTTACGTTTTTCTTCTTTTCTAGAATCTCTAAAGCCTCGTCTTCGTAGTCATAGGCTAGGATTATTTCTAGGAAGATTTCGTGCATTTTTTCGGCAGTTTGCTTGTCAACTGTACCATTTATAGCTACTATTCCACCAAAGATTGAAACTGGGTCTGCCTCAAAAGCCCTAGTCCATGCATCAAATACGGTTTTGCCTGTTGCAACTCCACATGGATTCATGTGTTTTAAGCCAACACATACAGTTTCATCAAATTCTTGTAAAATATCAAGGGCAGCTGAGGCATCTTGGATGTTGTTATAAGACATCTTCTTGCCATGTAATTGGACGCAATCCTTTAGGGAATAAGAAACTTCCTCATCTGATACATAAAAGGCTGCCTTTTGGTGTGGATTTTCCCCATATCTTAGCTCATCTTCTAGGGTATAGGTTAGGGTCAATTTTTCATTTTCACCATTAATAGAATTAAAATAAGAAGCTATTAGGCCATCATATTTAGCAGTCTTATTAAAAACTTTTCCTGCTAGTCTTTGTCTTGTTTCAAGGCTTGTCTCGCCCTTTTCTTCTAATTCTTTAATGATTTTTGGATAGTCTTCTTTTTCTGTTACAACTGTCACAAATTTATAATTTTTGGCAGCAGACCTAAGCATAGAAGGACCACCGATATCGATATTTTCAATTATTTCTTCATGACTTCCCCCTTCTTTTGCTAGAGTTTCTGCAAAGGGATAAAGATTTACGCAAATTAGGTCTATATAGTGGATGTCATTTTCTTTAAGCTCAGACACATGGCTTTTGCTATCTCTTTTTGAAAGTAGACCGCCGTGAACTTTTGGATGAAGAGTCTTTACCCTACCTTCTAAGATTTCTGGAAAACCTGTGTAGTCTTCTATAGAAATGCAATCTAGACCAGCATCTCTTAGGTGGTTTAAAGTTCCACCAGTAGAGATTATTTCAAAACCATTTGCTACAAGGCCCTTAGCAAAATCTGCCACTCCTATCTTATCACTTACGCTTATTAAAGCTCTTTTCATTTTTCCCCCTTTAAGATTTCTGCTGCTGTCTTTATATAAAGCCTATGCTCTATATCGTGCACCTGGCTTTCTATTTCATCTAAACTCTTACTATAATCAACCTTAAACTTATCTTGGGCTAGGATCTCTCCACCGTCTATCTCTTCATTTACATAATGGATGGTAACTCCAATGTATTCTTCCTTTGCTTCATAGGCTCTCTTAATTGATACTATTCCCTTGTATTTAGGAAGAAGTGAAGGGTGGATATTAATGACCTTACCCTTATAAGCTTCAAGAAAATCTTTAGAAAGAATCCTCATATAACCTGCTAGAAAGATATAGTCTAGGTCTTTTATTTTTTCTAAAATTTCTTTTTCATAGGCCGCTTTGTTTTCATAATCTTTTGGATTAAAAACGAAGCATTCTATATTTTTATCTCCTGCTCTTTTTATAACTCTAGCACCTGGCTTATCACAAACCATAATTTCTATATCAGCTAGGCTTTTTATTTCATCTGAACTTGCTAAGGCTTCAAAATTTGTACCAGTGCCTGAAGCAAAGATTCCTATTTTTTTCATAGAAGGACTATCCCCTCCTCATCTGTGACCTCACCTAGGATAAAGGCATCATCAATTAGGTCAAGGACCTTGTCTTTATCAGCATCATCTACAATTACTGCAAGGCCTACACCCATGTTAAAAACTTGATACATCTCATCGTGGTCGATTTGACCCTTTTCTTCAATAAATTTGAAAATTTCTGGAATCTCATAGGAATCCCTATAAATTTTCATACCTAGGCCTTTTTTAAGGGCTCTTGGAAGATTTTCTATAAAACCGCCACCTGTGATGTGGGAAATTCCAGAAACTTTCACATTTTCTAATAAGCTTCTTACTTCATTGGCATAGATCCTTGTTGGTCTTAAGAGAGCCTCTCCAAGAGTTTCTCCATTAAATTCATCATCTAGGCTTATATTTTCATCACTTAAAACTTTTCTTATTAAGGAGAAGCCATTAGAATGGAAACCTGATGAAGGAATGCCAATTACTGCCTGGCCAGCCTTGGTATTTTGAACATTAATTAAGTCTTCTTTCTCAGCTGCACCTACTGCAAAACCTGCTATATCATATTCGCCTTCCTTATAAAAGCCTGGCATTTCAGCAGTTTCTCCACCTACAAGGGCAGCTCCCGCTTGTCTACAACCATCTGCTACACCCTTTACTATAGCTTCGATTTGAGCTGGGTCATTTTTGCCACAGGCAATGTAGTCTAAGAAGAAAAGTGGAATTGCACCTTGGGCAAGGATGTCATTTACACACATAGCTACTGCATCAATGCCGATTGTATCGTGTTTATCCATATCAAAGGCAAGTTTTAGCTTAGTTCCTACCCCATCTGTTCCGCTTACTAGAACTGGATTTTTAAAGCCATAGGCTCCTAGGTCAAAGGCCCCACCAAAACTACCAATCATATCCATCATTCCCTTGTTTTTGGTTGATTCTACGTGTTTTTTTATTCTTTCAACTGATTCATAGCCAGCATTTAGGCTAACCCCTGCCGCCTTATATTTCTCGCTCATTTGCTCCCCTTTTTAAGTATTCTTTTTGTATATCTGTAAGTTCAGCTTCAAATTCTTCCTTATAATTTCCAAGACCCTCTACATAATCACCTGTAAAAATATCAAGGGCGATTCCCTTATTAGGAGTGTCAAAGTCAAAACCAACAGCTTCTTTAAGTCCGTCTACAGATATAAATTCCAAACTATCTGCCCCTATCAAATCCCTTACTTGCTCTTTTGTAAGGTTGGCTGCGATTAGTTCTTTGGAGGTTTTCATATCAATTCCTGAATAAGAAGGAAAGACAATTTCTGGTGAACCTATCCTTAAGTGAACCTCACTTGCCCCAGCTTTTTTGAGCATGGAAATGATTCTCTTTGAGGTAGTGCCCCTTACTATTGAATCATCTAGAAGGATTACCCTCTTATTTCTCACAACGTCAGAAAGGGCTGATAATTTCATCTTCACAGCTATGTCCCTGAGATTTTGACTAGGTTCGATGAAGGTCCTTCCTATATATTGGTTCTTAATAAGTCCCATTTCATAAGGTAGGCCTATTTCTTCTGCATAACCTGTCGCAAGGGATAGGGAAGAATTTGGCACACCAACTACTATGTCAGCATCAACTGGAAATTCTCTTGCCAAAACCCTGCCAGTATTTTTCCTAACTATGTGGACATTTTTGCCAAGTATAGTTGAATCTGGTCTTGCAAAATAAATAAATTCCATTGATTCGATGGCAATATTTGAAGCCTCACAAAAGTTTCCAATCTCATATCCATTATCATCTATTTTTATAAACTCTCCTGCAGAAATATCCTTTAGAAATTCTGCCCCAATTACATTTAGAGCACAAGACTCAGAGGCGATTGTATAAGAATCATTGAGCCTACCAAGGACTAAAGGCCTGGTTGCATGCCTATCTACTGCACCATAAAGGGCATCTTGTGTTAGTAGCATGACTGAAAATGATCCCCTAAGCTTATTTAAAGCTTCCTTGAATCTTTCTTCAATACTATCTTTTCTAGATCGTCTAATTAAATGCATGATTATTTCAGCATGGCTTGCTGAGTGGAAAACTGCTCCCTCATCTTCTAGCTTAGCCCTTAACATTCTCGCGTTATTTAGGTTTCCATTCATGGCTATGCCTAGGTGACCATCGTTAAATTTATACAAAAGTGGTTCTATATTTTGAACGTTGGTGGAATTACCGCTTGAGTACCAAAGAGCACCCAAGGCGGAAGTACCATCTATTTTTTCTAATTTTCCATTATCTTTAAATACAGCTGCCAAGAGGCCAACATTCCTGTAGCCCCTAAGCCTAGTTCTTTCTGTTGAGACAATTCCTGCTCCCTGTTGACCCCTGTGTTGGAGGGCATGGAGGGCATAAAAGGCAACGCTAGGGGCCTTTTCTATATTCCAAATTCCAAACATCCTTACTCCTTAATAAATCTTATCTGGTGAAATATTTTACACCGTTTTTAAATATATCTTGTCTTTCTCTTATAGTTTGGGTCTTATAAAGAGTCTTGTATGATCTTTCAGAATGGCCCATCTTTCCTAAAATCAAACCATCCTTACTGACCATACCCTCTATAGCGTAGGCTGATCCGTTTGGATTGTACTTACCATTCATGCTGGCATCTCCATCAGGGTCTACATATTGGAAGGCTGCAAGGTTCTTAAATTCTTCTATCCTGTCGCCTACTAATCTTCCTTCGCCATGGCTTAGGACAAGTTCGTGTAGGTCATCTAGGTTAAAATCTTGGGTCCAAGGTGAATTTGTATTGGCACACCTTGTAATAGCTGTATCTGATATGTGTCTAAAGCCTGTATTTCTAAATAAACTTAAGTCTTTTGAATCTAAGTCTCTAATTTCTCCATAAGGTATTAGTCCTGATTTTATAAGGGCTTGGAAGCCATTGCATATACCAAGTATTAGCCTCTTATCAGCCAAGTGGTCATGAATTGCCTTTTTGACCTTGTCATTTTTAAGGATATTTACTATAAATTTGGCTGAACCGTCTGGCTCATCTCCTGCTGAAAATCCACCAGGGAAGGCTATTATGTGGGATTTTTTGATTTCTTTTACAAATTCATCTATAGAATCATTTATATCATTTTCCCTTGTATTTCTAAAGACAACTTGCTTAACACTCGCGCCAGCTTCTTCGAAGGCCTTTTGGGTATCATATTCTGAGTTTGTACCTGGAAATACAGGAATTACTACCCTAACATCATCTATCTTTTCCTTGTAGTATCTCTTCTCACTTCCTTGTGTCGAAATATTTTCTGTCTTTTCGCCATCCTTGTTGTAATAGGTTGGATAGATCTCTTCAAGAGTTGACATATAAGCTTTTTCTGCTTCATCAAAGTCTATTTCAATGCCATTTATAGAAATAGCTTCGCTTACCTTACCAATTTCTTTAAAGTCAAGGTCGCAGGTTGCTTCGACAACTATTGAGCATGGATTAAAGTCAAGTGCCGCATCATAGTCGATTGTAAAGCCTAATTTATTTCCAAGACCCATCTTAATTAAAGATGAAGAAACAGAACCAAAATCTTGAACATAGGCTGCTACTACTTTTTTATCCTTGATATAAGCATTTAATTTTTCAAAATCTGCCATGGCTTTTTCTAGATTTGGATAGGCCTTGGCATCTTTTTCTATTTCTATGATATATAGTTTATTGCCAATTTTTTTAAGGTCAGGAGTGATTACATCAGATATTTTAACCGGTGTACAAGCAAAGGAAATCAAGGTTTCAACTACATTTATATGATTAAAGGATCCTGACATGGAGTCCTTGCCGCCTATAGAAGGTCTTCCAATTTCTTTCTGGGCAATGATTGACCCAAGCATGGCCTGGCTTACCTTGCCCCATTTTTTAGGGTCATCAAGGAGCTTTTCAAAATATTCTTGGAAGGAGAAATAAAGAGATTCCCTATTGCCTCCAACTGAATAAACTTTTGCAACAGATTCTAAAACTGCGTAAATACTTGATAAGAATGGTGAATATTTTGATATCTTTGGTATAAAGCCGTAGGCTAGGATAGTTGCTGTATCTGGTGTTGAATAAAGGGTAGGAATAGCTGCAACTGAGGCTTGGACAGGTGTTATCCTTTCCTTGCCAGCAAATGGCATCATTACAGATTGAGCACCAACAGAAGCATCAAACATAGAAGCCATGCCTTTTTGGTTGGTGACATTTAAATCTTTTAGCTCATCAATGATAGCTTCTTTAGTCACTTCTCTTTTAACAAAAGGATTTTCCCTTACATTGTCAACCAGTTCTGCCTTGGCGTGTTTTCTGACTCCTGCTGTTGCCAAAAATTCTGCGCTAAAATCTACAATTTTTGCGTCTCCGTAATACATTTCTAGGCGGTTTTTGTCAGTTATATTTGCCACATGAACGTATTCAATGTTTTCTTTTTGACATTCTTTTATAAAGGCTTCATAGTCTTTTTTATCAAGACCCACTGCCATTCTCTCTTGAGATTCGGATATGGCAATTTCTGTTGGATTTAGGCCCTGGTATTTGGTTTTGACCCTATCAAGGAAGATTTCTATACCTTCTGAAAGCTCGCCTATGGCTACAGATACACCACCTGCACCAAAGTCGTTTGATTTTTTAATTAGTCTTGTTACTTCTGGCTTTCTAAAGAGTCTTTGAATCTTGCGTTCTTCTACTGGATTGCCCTTTTGAACTTGGCTAGAAGCTGTTGTTAAAGATGAATCATCGTGGATTACAGATGAGCCTGAGGCTCCTTGTATACCATCACGACCAGTTCTTCCACCAATCATTACGACAATATCACCAGGAACTAATTCATCTCTCTTGTAGTCCCCATCTTTTACAGCTCCGACAACAGCTCCCACTTCCATAGTTTTAGCTACATAGGATGGGTCGTAGATTTCTCTTACAAAGGTTGTTGCAAGACCTATTTGGTTGCCGTAAGAGGAATTTCCTAGGGCCTTACCCTTAGAAATTTCTACTTGAGCAAGCTTATTTGCAAGGGTATCTTCTCTTTTTTCTAGGATATTTCCCGCACCTGACACTCTCATAGCCTGGTAAACATAGGACCTACCGGAAAGCGGATCTCTTATAGCCCCACCTATACAGGTAGATGCCCCACCAAATGGCTCGATTTCTGATGGGTGGTTGTGGGTTTCATTTTTAAATTGGATGAGCCATTTTTCTTTCTTGCCCTTATTTTCAATATCTGTAAAGAAGGAACAAGCGTTAATTTCCTCACTCACTTCTATATTTTTATCACCAAGGACCTTTGTATGATATTTGCCAATAATTGATGCCATATCCATAAGTCTAACAGGCTTTGTAATTCCAAGTTCCTCTCTTAAGGATAAGTAATAATCAAAGGCTGCTTGCATTTCATCTTGAAATAGTTTTGAATTAATTTTAACTTCATCAAGACTTGTCTCAAAGGTTGTGTGCCTGCAGTGGTCTGACCAAAATACGTCTAGGACATAGATTTCAGTTTCACTTGGGTCCCTGCCTTCTTTTTTGTAATGGTCTTGAATGAATTCTAAATCTTCTAGATCAAAGGCAAGGGATAGGTCTTTGATAAGTCCTTCTAGTTCATTCTTGCCATAGTCCCTAAAACCAGTCAAATCTCTTAATGGCTTCATTTGTGAATCTATTGAAAAATCCATCTTAGAAAGGTCTTTTTCAGAAGACTCGATTGGATTTATTAGATATTTTTTTATTTCTCCTAATTTTCCATCAGAAACTTCCCCATCTATTACGACAAGCTTGCCTGCCCTAACTAAGACATCTGCCTTATCATCAATTAATTTTAAAGCCTGCATAGCAGAGTCTGATCTTTGGTCGTATTGGGCTGGGAGAGTTTCGTAGGCTATGTAAGTTTTGCCATTAAGGTCAATGTCTTCAAAAACCTGATCTATCATTACTTCTGAAAACACCCTTTCTTTTGCCTTTTCATACAAGTCTTTTGTTATATTGTAAAGGTCATAGATTACGTAAGTTTTAAGATTTTTTATAGCAAGTTTAAAATCTCTATTCAAAAGATTTTTAAGATTTTGACTTTCCCTGTCATAGGCTGGTTTTTTTTGTACAAATATTCTCTTATTCAAAGTCATCCTCCAAATATACATTTCCTAAAAAGTTCATGTGACCGATTTTCCTATTGTGGCGAGCTTCCTTTTCGTATAAGTGAAGATAGCCTTGTTTTTTTGTGATTAAATTTATAAAATATTCTTCATTTTGGCCTAAGATGTTATAAAGAGTCGCCTCTCTATTTTCGATTTTTCCCACTTTTAGGCCGCAAATACCTTCGATATGGGCCCTAAACTGGGATTTTGTAGCAGATTCCTGGGTAATGTGACCTGAATTATGGACCCTAGGGGCTATTTCATTAAAAATTACTTCCCCATTTGAAATAAAATACTCCACAGTAAGGACTCCATAATAGTCATTGTCATTTAGGATTCTTTTTGTATAGTCAATTGCCTTAGCCTCTTGGTCTTTGCTAATCCTTGGAGGAATATTTGACCTGTAGAGGATGTTGTTTCTATGTTCATTTTCGACGACAGCTACAATCTGAATTCCTTCGATATCTTTGACAGCCACTACAGAAATTTCCTTATCAAGGTCAATTAGCTCTTCAAGGATAGTATCTTTTTCTACTTCTTCATTTGAAGAAATAATTTTTTGTCCCTTGCCATCATAGCCAAACCTAGTGGTTTTCATCACATATTTGCCATCAATATTGTAATCATCCTTATTGGCATCAAAATATTTTACAGTAGGAATTCCCAAGGACTTGGCATATTCCTTTTCTGTAAGCCTATGCTGGCTTATTTCTAAGAGTCTTGATGATTGGACGAAATTATATTTATTTTCAAGCTTCTTATAAGAAGCTATGTCGATATTTTCAAACTCAAAAGTCACAACATCGCTCATCTGGCATAGTTTTTCAATATTTTCGTATACATTAAAAGCACTATGGATAAAATAATCTGCAAATTTTCTTGCGCAGGCGTCTTCACCTGGATCTAGAATTGCAACCTTGTAGCCCATTTCTTTTGCGCTCATAGCTAGCATTCGTCCAAGTTGGCCGCCACCGATTATACCGATAGTGCTTTTTGGTAATATAGTCTGAATCATAATTTCATATCTTCCTTTACTATATTTTCTAATTCAATTTTAAAATCCCTGTATTTTTCAGCTAATTTTTCATCATTTATAGCCAGAATTGCAAGGGCTATAATAGCAGCGTTTTTTGCACCTGCCTCTCCTATAGCCATGGTTGCAACTGGCACACCATATGGCATTTGTACAATAGAAAGAAGCGAGTCAACGCCGTTTAGGGTAGATGATTTTATTGGGACACCAATCACAGGTAGAGTAGTTGACGCAGCAACCATACCTGGTAAATGTGCAGCACCACCAGCTGCAGCAATTATTAGGCTGTATCCATTTTTTCTAGCATTTTTAGCAAAGTCAACCATCAACTCTGGCGTCCTATGCGCGCTAACAACCCTCTTGTCGTAATCAATGCCGAACTTATCAAGCACAGCACAACACTCTTTCATAGTCTTATAGTCAGATTTTGAACCCATAATAACAGCTACTTTTGACATTTTAACTCCTTAACTTTTCTTCTACAAAATTAGTATATCTATTTTATTATTTTTTTCAATAGCTAAAGCAAAAATAAATTTTTAATCACAAACTTGACAAATTATTCTTAATAAATAAAATTTACTTGTAAGAAAGTTCTAAATATTATATCGTAATTGTAAAAATTCTAAAGGAGACTATGATGGATTTAATTTACAAGGGCAAAACAAAGGATATTTATAGCCTTGAAAATGGCAATATCTTGATGAAATTTAAGGATGATGTAACAGGCAAGGACGGAGTTTTTGATCCAGGCGAAAACCAAGTTGGTCTTTCAATTGATGGTGCTGGCAAGGCTGGACTAAGGATGACAGAATTTTTCTTTAACAAACTAAATGAAAAAAATATCCCAACCCATTATGTTGCTGCAAATATTGATGAAAATACTATGGAAGTTAAAAAAGCTAAGGTTTTCGGTAAGGGTCTTGAATTTATCTGTAGGTACAGGGCAGTAGGATCTTTTTACAAAAGATATGGCAAATACATAGAAGAAGGTGCACCACTAGATGCTTTTTTTGAAATAACAATCAAAGATGATGCTGCAGGTGATCCTACAATTTCTAAAGACTGCCTAGAAGCCCTAAATATTGCGACAGCCGATCAATACGAAGAACTAAAAAGACTTACAAAAGAAATTTGTGGTCTAATCCGTGATATTCTAAAAGAAAAAGGCCTTGATCTATACGATATAAAATTAGAATTTGGTCTTGACGAAAATAATAATATCTTGTTGATAGATGAAATCTCAGGCGGAAACATGAGAGTTTATAAGGGCGAAGAATACATCGAACCCCTTAAACTTTCAGAATTGGTCCTTAAATAAAACTTTATCCCTCTGGCACTTTGCCAAGAGGGATTTTTTGTAATTTACTAAGACAAAAAGCAGGCAAAAGCCTGCTCTTTTTTTAAAATGATATTCTAAAAATAACTGCTATCAAACATAAGATAACTGCTAATGGAACATATAGGAATTTACCTATATTGTACCAAGTATTTCCGTATTGTTTTTTAGCGCCTAGGTTAATCGCTCCAATAAGCTGATCTTTTTTCAAGATCCAGAACCAAGTTATAGCACCAATCATTGCCCCTATTGGTATAACGTATATTGAGATAAAGTCCATAAATGGTCCCCAGCTGCTAATCATTTCCATATTTACACCTATAGCAAAAACGACAAGTCCTATCAAAAATAAAACTAGATTACGTTTTAATTTTGGATGCCTTTGCATGAGAGATTCTGCTACTACCTCAAACATATTTTGAAGGGATGATATACCACCAAAGACAACTGCAACATATAAGATAATAGCAAATACTCTACCAAAGCCCATATCTTGTAAGATTGTAGGTAGGACTTGGAATAAGAGTCCTGGTCCACCTGCCTGGTCCATGTTGTAGACAATTATTGCTGGAATCATTACAAAAGAAGCAAGCATGGCTGCTACAGTATCTAGAAATCCTGTCATTTTTGAAGATGAAATTATGTCTTCATCATCAGATAGATAAGCACCTACAACTAGCATACCAGATCCAGTTACTGATAGGGAGAAAAAGGCTTGGCCCATGGCCATAAGAATTGTTCCCCAATTTAGCATGTCTTTATCAAATCTAAACATGTACTTGTATCCCTCAAAGGCATTAGGAAGAGTTAGGATCCTAATAGCAAGGATTACAAAAAGCACAAAGAAGGCCGGCATCATGATTTTATTAGATTTTTCAATAGTAGATGCACCACCAATACAAGAAAGTAAGGTAATAGCTATGATAAAAAAGTGGTAAGGAACCACTGAGAAAGGCTTCATAGAAAAACTATCAAAGTAGCTTGTTGTATCTACAGTTAAAAGTGAACCGGTTAGGGAATCTACCAAGGCTTTTAAAACGTAGGCAACAATTACTGCATAACCAATAGCAATCATTAGAGATCCAATAAGTGGAATGTAACCTATGAATTTGCCTATGATTGTATCTTCCTTGCGACTTTTAAATGCCTTTTGGTAGGCACCAAGAGTACCTGTGTGAGCATACCTACCTACTGCAAACTCACTTGCAAGGCCACAGTAAGCAAAAATACTTATAAAAAATATGTAGGCAATTAAAAAAACTATTCCTCCCTTTTGAAACTTGTATGGAAAGCCCCACACATTTGCCATTCCCACGGCAGAACCAACCGCCGTTAGGATAAAACCTAATTTCGATGAAAATTTGTTCATAATAGCTCCTTATATAAAATTATTTATTTAACTTTATTTATACAAACTTTGTATATATACTCCTATGCTGGGATAAAGTATATTATGTATTATATAGCTTAAAAAACAAAATTCAAATAAAATTTTTTATATAAAAAAAGCTAGGCAAGCTAGCTTTAATGACTTATTATCGACAAGATACAAATAATAATTACAAGAGGTGTATAAATGTACCTGCCAATCTTAATAAATTTTTCACTTTGTTTTTTCTTTGCTCCCTTATTTATTTCATTTAAAAGAACATTCTTATCCATAACATAAAACCAAATTATAGAACCAGATACTGCTCCTAGTGGGATTATATAGTAGAGAGTGATATCCATAAAAGGCTCCCATACTCCAATTGGGTGGAGAAATACTCCTAGTATAAATACAAAGCTACCCACAAGGCCTAGGGCAAACTTATCTGATATTTTCAATTTCTTAACCAAAGTATCTCCGACAGATTCAAAGATATTTTGTAAAGATGTAAGTCCTGCCATAATTATGGCTAGATAAAACAAACAAGCAAAGCCCCTACCTATTGGAATATTTGCAAATATAGTCGGTAGGATATGAAAGATTAGTTCAGGCCCCTTGGCATGGCCCATTTCAAACACAACTATGGCTGGAACAATTATAAAGGCTGAAAGTAAAGCTACTAATGTATCAAATATAGCTGTAAGCTTTGAATCTACTATTACATCTTGATTATCAGCTAGCATCCTTCCCATAAAGATCATACCAAAACCAGTTATAGAAAGGGCAAAAAGCGCATCCCCCATGGCAGAAATCGCCGTACCTATAGAAAGGTTTTCAAGGTCAATCCTAAATAGCAAGCTATAACCTTCTTCAATTCTTTCAAGCCCACTCATCCTTATCATTACTATAATATATATAACTATCATAGTAGGCATGAGGATGGAGTTTATTCTTTGCATTGATTTAAAGCCACCAAGACTCATTACTATCGCTACAATTACTATTACTAGGTGGGTTTCTATTACTGCGAAAGACCTGGATGAGAAATTTTCAAACCAGATGCTTGAGCTTGTTGTGGCAAGTGTCCCATTTAAGGTATCTATGAAAGCCTTTGCCACGTAGGAAACTATAATAGTATAACCAATGGCTATGATAAGAGAAATTACCATAGGTATGTAACCATAAAAACTTGCTATTTTTGAGCTTTTATAATTGGTCTTTATAGCTTTTTCATAAGAACCTACAACTGATCCCTTGCCCATTCTGCCTATGGCAAATTCACTAGATAGGCCTACATAGGCGAAAAGACTTATAAAAAACAAATAAAATATCAAAAAGAAGAGTCCGCCCTTATGGAATTTATAAGGAAAGCCCCAAACATTGGCCATACCGACTGCAGAACCTGCAGCCGATAAGACGAATATGGTCTTGGATTTAGTTTTTGGAAGCTTCATAACTTATCCTTGGTATTTTTTCTCTATTTCTGCTATAAGCTTTCTATCATTGAAATAATCAATTCCCATGGCCGCTTTAACTTGGTTAAGCTTCTCGCTTCCCTTGCTTCTGGCTTCCTCACTGCCCTTCTTAAGTATGTCAAAGACCTCATCTAGGTGTTGTTCATAGTAGGCTCTTTTTTCCCTAATTGGAGCAAGTTCTTCTTCTAGGACCTTGATTAAAAATTTCTTGCACTTAACATCACCTAGGCCTCCCCTTTGGTAGTGGGCCTTTAGCTCGTCAAGATTTTTGTATTCTGGCAAATATTTTTCAAAATGACTATCATTTGAAAATACATCTAGGTAGGTAAAGACAATATTTCCCTCAACCTTACCTGGGTCGTCGATATTGATATGGTCTGGGTCTGTGTACATACTCATGACCTTTTTCTTTACATCCGCCTTAGTGTCTGCTAGGTAGATGGCATTGCCTAAGGACTTGCTCATTTTAGCTGCCCCATCTATGCCTGGCATACGGCGGGCGATTTTTTGATCAGGGAGGACTGCCTTTGGTTCTATAAAGACCTGGCCATAGATATTATTAAAACTTCTTGCTATCTCTCTTGCCTGCTCTAGCATTGGCTCTTGGTCCTCACCAACAGGCACTATATTGGCATCAAATAATAGAATGTCAGCAGCCTGGCTTACAGGATAGATCAAAAATCCTGCTGGAAGGCTGGTTTCAAAATTTCTTAGCTTTATCTCACTTTTTACAGTCGGATTTCTTTCAAGCCTTGATAGGGTTACAAGGTTTAGGTAGTAAAAAGTAAGTTCTGTTAGTTGTTCTATCTGTGACTGGACAAAAATCGTCACCTTTTCTGGGTCAAGACCAACACTTAAGTAATCAAGGGCAACCTCGATAAGGTTTTCACGGATTTTTGCTGGATTGTCAAAATTATCTGTTAGGGCCTGGCTATCTGCAATCATGACATACATCTTGTCAAAGTTTCCTTCATTTTGCATTTTCACCCTGTTTTTAAGACTACCTACATAATGGCCTAGGTGGAGTCTACCTGTTGGCCTATCGCCTGTTAAAATTATATCTCCCATTTCTTCTCCCTTCATGTAAAAAAGAGGGACCGTCGCAGAATGAATAAATCGTCCCAAATCATTAGAGGAACCTCAACGAAAATTTTGCCTCAACGAGCCGGCAGGCTAGGATTGGCCTACCGGCCTTTAGAGGTAAAATTTTCTATGAGAACCCTCTAATGATGGGACGATAGTTATTCATAGTTTTGCAACAGCCCCTATTAATTTTCATTTTTTGCTAGATAAGCATCTATAAAGCCCTGGATATCGCCATCCATTACAGCTTCTACATTTCCCATCTCATAATTTGTCCTGTGGTCTTTGACCATGGTGTAGGGTTGGAAAACATATGATCTTATCTGGCTACCCCAGGCAATTTGTGAATATTTGCCTTGGATATCTTCTATTTTTTCTCTTTTTTCTTCTTCCTTAATCTGGATAAGTTTTGATAGAAGAAGCTTCATTGCAGTTTCTTTATTTTGCATTTGGCTTCTTTCAGCCTGACTTGATGCGACTACTCCTGTTGGAATGTGGGTTATCCTTACGGCTGAGTCAGTCTTATTGACGTGCTGGCCGCCTGCCCCACTTGCCCTATAGGTGTCAATTCTTAGGTCTGATGGATCGATTTCTATTTCATTATCATCATCAAGCTCTGGAAAGACATCCACTGATGAGAAGGATGTGTGACGTCTTGACTGGCTATCAAATGGTGATATCCTTACTAGCCTGTGAACGCCTTTTTCTGCCTTAAGATAGCCATAGGCGTAAGGGCCTTGGATATAGAGGGTCGCAGACTTTATTCCGCCTGCTTCCTCATTGTTTATATCCTGGACTTCTACCTTGTAGCCTCTTTTTTCGGCATATCTAGTATACATCCTATAAAGCATGTCTGCCCAATCTGTTGCTTCAAGACCACCAGCACCTGCATTTATTGATAGATAGCAGGAGTTTTTGTCATACTCACCATCTAGTTGGGTCTTTAGCTTCATAGATTTGATATCTTTTTCAAGCTTTTTGAGGTTATTGTCTACTTCCTCTAAAGTTTGAATCTCATCTTCATCGCTTAATTCAACTAGACCAATCAAATCTTCATTATCTCTTAGGCTTGCTTCTAGCTTTTCATAATCTTCTAGGTCGCTTTTCTTATCAGATAAGTCTGCCATTATCTTTGATGCCCTATCTGAATCATTCCAAAAATCTTCTTTGATTGATTCTTTTTCTAGGTCTGCAATTTCTTTTTTAAGACCAGCTGGGTCAAAGACTATCTCCGATTAAGTTTAAGATTTCGCTTAAGTTTTTGATTTCTTCTTTTAGTTCAAATATTTCTCTCATCTTATCTCTTTACATTTGATTTTGAAGCTTCACGTTCTAATCTACGACGTTCTGCCCTGTTAAGATTTGCCTCATCATCTGAATTATCTAATTCTTCTAGACTTTCATCTTCTGGAACTAGGACTTGTTTTCTTTGGATGTTTTGTCTCATTTCAACATTCATCATAAACTTAACTGTGTCTTCTTGGATAGATCTAGTCATCTCTTCATACATATCGAAACCTTCGTTTGTGTAGGCTCTTACTGGATCTTCTTGACCCATAGCTCTTACTCCGATTTCTTTTCTCATTTGATCCATAGCATCTATGTGATCCATCCATTTTTGATCTATTACCCTTAGAAGGATTACTCTTTCTACTTCTCTCATAGCTTCAGGGCCAAATGTTGCCTCTTTGTCAGCATATTTTGCAAGAGTTGCTTGGGTTATATATTCAATCAAGTTTTCTTGAGTATATGAATTAATATTTTCAAAGTGTAGTTGGGTTACTGGTACTCCTAGTCCGTTTAGGTAGTTTAGAAGGGCAGTCATTTCCCAATTTTCTGGTTTTACTTGTGGGTTGGTAAAGCTAAATACCGCTTCTCTTATGATATTTTTGATCATATCGATAATAGTTTCTTTCATGTCTTCGCCCATAAGAACTTCACGTCTTTCGTTGTAGATTATAGTTCTTTGTTTGTTCATGACATCATCGTATTGTAAGACTCTCTTTCTTGTTGCGAAGTTATTTGCTTCTACTCTTGTTTGAGCCTTTTCGATTGATCTAGAAACTAATTTTGAAACTATTGGTTCATTTTCATCAAAGTTATATGAATCAACAAATTTAGCTACTGCTTCACCACCATTTAGTCTGATTAGGTCATCTTCTAGTGATATGAAGAATCTTGACTTACCAGGGTCACCTTGTCTACCTGAACGTCCTCTTAACTGGTTATCTATACGTCTTGATTCATGCCTTTCTGAACCAATTATATATAGGCCACCAACATCTATTACTTCTTTTTCCTCAGCCTTTATTTCAGGTCTAAAGATATCTTTGTAGTGTCTATATTTCTTTCTGATATCAAGAATTTCTTGGTCATCTGTAGCTGAGAATGAATCAACTTCTTCTAGTAATTCTTCAGAAGTTCCCTCTCTTCTTAGCCTTTGTTTGGCCATGAAGTCTACGTTACCACCAAGGGTTATATCTGTACCACGACCAGCCATGTTGGTTGCAATTGTAACTGCACCTAGACGACCTGCTTGAGCAACAATTTCTGCTTCTCTTTCGTGGTTTTTAGCGTTTAATACTGTGTGTTTGATGCCAGCTTTCTTTAAGGCATCTGATAATCTCTCACTTGCTTCAATTGAGATTGTACCAACTAGGATTGGTTGACCTGTTGCGTGAACCTTGTTTATTTCGTTTATGATAGCATTGAACTTACCACGTTCATTTATATAAACATAGTCTACATCATCAACCCTTTGTACTGGTCTATTTGTAGGAATTTCTACTACGTCAAGCTTGTAAATTTCATCAAACTCGTCTTCTTCTGTCTTTGCAGTACCAGTCATACCTGAAAGTTTATCATACATTCTAAAGTAGTTTTGGA
>OJLW01000120.1_pt1 | contig 42272 bp, 38 predicted proteins | sample 1597021 | NCBI WGS metagenome assembly OJLW01 (sample SAMEA3904676, study PRJEB24821) | metagenome | biome: Builtin; feature: hospital; material: surface | place: USA | collected 2013-06-03
CTATTATTTATTTCTATATAATGAATTTTTATATAAAAATATCGACTGATTAATTATAATGTGAATATCTCTTTTTATATTTCTTGAAAAAACCTTATTTTATGTTATAATAAACAAGTAATGTTTCTTGGCACCCATTATAAAAAAATCAAGGAGATGAAAAAATGAATGAGAAATATTTTAGTTTTACTGACACTAACTTTTTAGTGAAATCAGCAGTAGTAGCGGCCCTTTATGCAGTGCTTACAATCTTTATGCCTGTGGCATCTTATGGACCTATCCAATTTAGATTTAGTGAAATCTTGGTTTTATTAGTATTTTATAACAAGAGATTTATCCCAGGTCTACTTTTAGGATGTGCCCTTGCTAACTTTATGAGCCCAATGGCTGCATTTGATGTAATATTTGGTACTCTTGCATCTTTCATAGCTTTTAAACTAATGGAGAAAGCTAATAATTTATTTATAGCTTCCTTATTCCCAGTGCTTTTAATGATTGTTCCTGCACTTGGTACCTGGTTTATTCTTGCTAATAACGAAGCCCTACTTGTAATGATTTTCCAATTTATGCTTAGTGAATTTGTCATGGTATCAATCATTGGTGTAGGAATATTTAAAATTCTTGAAAAAAACCAAGGATTCATGTCATATATAAATAATTTTTAATTTTAAAAGGGACTGCTGAGCAGTCCCTTTTTAGTTCAATATTTATCTTTCTTCTTTTTTATCTTGATTTTTTTTAGCAAATTCTTCTTTAGTTAAAACATCTACTATATCAACTTTTACAGCTGCGACTTTTATACCTGTAAGTTCATATATTTCTTGCTTGATTAAAGAGTCTATTTCTTTAAAAACTAGCGCTGCTTTTTTTCCATACTCTAATATTAATGAAGCTTCAACAATGCATTGTCTTTCTTCTTGATTAATTGAGATTCCAGATGTAGATTCTTCTTCCTTGTTAGTAAAACTTGATGTAATTGAGTTTAATAGGCCTCCTTGAAGGTCTAATACTCCATCTACCTTATCTACAACTTTCTTTGTGATTTTTGCAAGAACCTTATCTGATACTGTATATTCACTAATTTCATCTTGAAATGGTTGATTTATGTTATTTTCTGTCATATATATCTCCTTTATCTTTATACTATAAAGATACCCAGCTAGTAAATATTGAAACTATAACTTGTTAAGTTTATCAATAATTTTCTCTATTTCATCAATTTTTTCTTTTATTGATTCTTCATCATTTTGCTTAAGACTATCATAAACACAATGTTCTAGATGGCCTCTTAAGACATCCTTATTGATATTTTTAAGAATAGAAATTGAAGCCATTAGTTGGGTGGATATATCTACACAGTACCTATCATCTTCAATCATTTTTATTAGACCGTCAATTTGCCCACCAACTGTTTTAAGCTTTCTTATAGTTTTGCTCTTATCAGCATGCATTTACTTATATTCGATTCCTTTGTATTCATAACCAGCTTCATCGATTGCAGACTTTAAAGTTTCCTCTTCAATATTTCCTTCGTAAGATACTTCTGCTTGTTTACCTTCAAGATTTACATCAACTTCTTTTACACCTTCAATTTCACTTAGAGCTTTATTAACGTGTTTTGCACAATTATTGCAGCTCATTCCATCAACATTTACGATTACTTTTTTAAGTTCACTCATTTTATCCTCCAAAATATTTTCTTCGATAGTGACATTCTTACTTTCTTCATATCCAGATGCACTTGACTTAAATCCTCTAAGCCTTAAAGAGTTTAGACAAACAAATACTGATGATAAACTCATAGCAACTGATGCGAACATCGGATTAAGCCTTATATTTAAGCCTGGATAGAGTAGACCTGCTGCGACAGGTATTAATAATATATTATAAAAGAAAGCCCAAAAAAGATTTTCTTTTATAGTTTTTATTGTTGCCTTAGATAATTCTATGGCCTTGACTATGTCTAGTAGTGAATTTTTAACTAGGATGACATCTGCAGAATCTATAGCAACATCAGCGCCGCTTCCTATTGCTATCCCTATATCAGCTCTAGCTAGGGCAGGGGCATCATTTATTCCATCTCCAACCATAGCTACTTTTTTGCCATCAGCTTGTAGTCTTTTAACTACTTTATCCTTATCTTGAGGCAAAACTTCTGCAAATTTCTCATCTATATTTAGCTTTGCCCTTATAGCTTCAGCCGTATTTTCATTATCACCTGTTAGCATAGTTATCTTATAAGAATCTTTTTTTAGCAGGTCAATTGCTATTTTAGATGATTCCTTTGCCTGATCTTGGACAGCTATCAATCCTAGGACCTTATCAGAATCAGAAAAATACATAGAAGTCTTACCTTCTTTTGATAGATCTTTATGAATTGTTTCATATTTTCCAGTAGAAATATTATTTTCATCCATCAACCTAAAATTACCAGCAAAATAAGTTTGACCATCAATTTTTGCTGCAATACCTTTACCTGGAAAAGATGTAAAGTCATCAATAGGGATATTTTCTATATTTCTTTCTTTTGCTTTATTGATTATAGCTTCTGATAAAGGATGTTCAGATAGGTGCTCGATTGAAGAAGCTATCTTTAAAAATTCATTTTGGTCCATATCTGTCATTATATCTGTTACTACAGGCTTTCCTTCTGTGATTGTTCCAGTCTTATCAAGGAGTATAGTATCAACCTTATGCAAGTTTTCAAGACTTTCTGCATTTTTAAATAATAAGCCTATTTGAGCACTCTTACCTGTTGCAACCATTATTGCCATTGGAGTGGCAAGCCCTAGTGCGCAAGGGCAAGAAATAACAAGTACAGATATCATTAGATTTAAAGCAAATTCAAAGTCTTTGCTATAAAAATACCAACCAATAAATGTAAGGATTGAAATTATAATTACTGCTGGCACAAATATTGCTGATATCTTATCTGCTAATTGTGCGATTGGAGCCTTAGTTTCATTGGCTTCATTTACAAGATTTATGATTTGGGATAGGGTAGTATCTTCACCGACCCTAGTAGCCTCAAACTTAAAAGAACCTTGTTTGTTAATAGTAGCAGAAATAACTTCATCACCAACCTCTTTAGTTATTGGTATTGACTCGCCAGTAATAGCTGCCTCATCAACAAGAGAGCTTCCTTCAATAATTACACCATCTACCGGAATCCTATTACCAGGCCTAATAACTACCACATCACCTTTTTTTATATCAGCAGTATCTATAGTTATTTCCTTACCATCCCTTATGATATTTGCCTTATCTGGTGATAAGTCCATAAGAGACTTAAGAGATGCTTTTGTCTCGCCCTTACTTCTTGCTTCAAAAAATTTACCAAGAGTAATTAGGGTAAGAATCATTGCTGATGATTCAAAATACAGGTTATGTCTATAATGATCAATCACATCAAATTCTGATAGACCTGCTGCATGGGCCATTCTCATTATCACGAAGATACCATACATAAGAGCTGACGAAGAACCTAAAGCAACTAGGGTATCCATGTTCGGGCTTCCATTTTTTAGTGATTTAAAACCTGAAATAAAAAACTTTCTATTAACAAATATAACTGGAATTGTTAATAAAAATTGAACAAAAGCGTTATTTATCGCTCCACTAGTTCCTTCTAAAAACCTCGGTAGGGGAAGATTTACCATAGGTCCCATTGCTACATACATGAGTATTATCATAAAGAAAAAGGATACCTTAAGCCTAAACTTAGTATTATCTTCTTCTGATTCTTTAAGCAAATCCTTTGATACTGACTCATTATTCCCCTTAACCCTAGCATTATAACCAGCATCTACAACAGCCTTTATAATTTTTTCATCATTTAATTTGCTAGGATCATAATCAACGGTCATCGATTCATTTATTAGATTGACGTTTACTTCTGTAACACCAAGCTTGCTTACAGCCTTGCTGACAGCTGCTTGGCATGAAGAACAAGTCATACCTTCTATATCAAATCTTTGTTTCATTAAACCTCCTTTACCACCCCTAGGGGGTATATAATTATTATATTTTTACATGAGTCATTGTCAAGTATAATAAGGCATAAGGAGTATATATGAAAAGATATCACATTATTTTTAAAGGTAGGGTTCAGGGAGTAGGCTTTAGATTTCAGGTAAAGATGCTTGCAGACTCACTAAATATTACTGGTACAGTTAAAAATTTATACGATGGGAGTGTTGAAGTCTTTATCCAAGCAGATAAAATAACTTTATATAAGTTTTTTGAGGGATTAGAAAATATTAATTTTGCAAGAATTGAGAATAAATTTGTAGAAGTAGTTGATATTAAGCCCAATGAAAGTGAATTTGAAATAATTTATTAACTTTGAAAAATTAGCATAATAAGGTTTAATAATATTATGAGTTTAAAAAGCAAACTAGTTAAAGTATTAGCAAAATCGATAAGGTCTTCATTAAGATTACTAAATAGAAATGCAACGAGCCTACCAGGCTATATTGCTTATAAATTAGATAAAGATATTCTTAAAGAATTATCAAAAAATACTAAATTCATATTTGTAACCGGAACAAATGGCAAAACAATGACTACTCACTTTCTTGTAAGTATCCTAAAAGAGGAGTACCCTATTGTTCTTACAAATGAATCTGGTTCAAATATGGTTCAGGGCATAATAACATCCCTACTTGATAATCCTAGTGATAAAGAAAGTATTGCTGTCCTAGAGGTGGATGAGGCTAACTTAGTAAGAATAGGTAATTATCTAAAAGCTGATTATATAGCTCTTACAAATATCTTTAGAGATCAAATGGATAGGTTTGGTGAGATTTATAATATCCTAGATAAGATAATAGAAGGAATTGACCTGATGCCTGATTCAAAAATTATAGCAAATGGTGATCTCCCCTTATTTTCCTATGATTCTTTAAGTAGATTTTATCCAGTATATTATGCTATTAGAGAAAATGAAGAAGGTGCTTATGTTTTAGATGCAGAATTTAACTCTGATGGAATTTTGTGTCCTCATTGTCATTCAGTATTAAAGTACAAAAGTGTAAATTATTCATCTTTAGGAGACTTTTCGTGTCCTAATTGTGAATTTAAGTCACCAAAGATAAAGTATCGCATAGATAAAATAACAGAGGAAAATCCGGACCATTCTGAATTTGTTATTGATGGCTACAATTATGAAGTAAATGTCGGTGGTAAATATAATATTTATAACGCACTTACTGCTATATCTGTAGCCAGAGAATTAGGTGTATCTCAAGAAAAGATAAAAGAAGGCCTAAAAAAACAAAAGAATGTATTTGGTAGACAAGAAAATATTAAAATCAAAGATAAGAATCTTATAATAAACCTTGTCAAAAATCCAACAGGGCTCAATCAAGTTATTGATCTTATGCTATTGGAAGATAAAGATATTAGTTTAATTTGTCTACTCAATGATAATTATGCTGATGGACTCGATGTGTCATGGATATATGATGCTAATTATGAGAAATTAAAAAAACTTAATATCAAAAAAATATATGTATCTGGTATGAGGTCAAAGGATATGAAAAGAAGGCTTGAAATAGCAGAGCTTATTGATCAACCAATAGTCGAATTTGATTATGAAAATGAGATTTATGATGTAATCGATAAGATTAATACTAGTGATATATATGTTTTATCCACATATACAGCAATGCTAAGACTAAGGGAGGTGCTTGATTTATAGAAAAATTTAGAATATGCCACCTTTATGGAAATCTATTGAATACTTATGGCGATGTAGGAAATTTAATGGCTTTTGAGTATGAACTTAAAAAGTTGGGTATACAAACAGAAAGGAAGATAGTTTCTATAGGTGATGATTTTAAAGAATCTGATTATGATTTTGTTTTCTTTGGTGGTGGCCAGGACTATGAACAGTCCATAGTCAAAAATGATTTAATAAAGAAAAAAGATGAGATTGTTAAATATATCGAAAATAACGGCTTATTTTTAGCAATTTGCGGTGGTTATCAACTGCTAGGCAAGTACTATTATGACGCTTATGGAAACAAAATAGATGGTCTGTCTATCTTCGATCACTATACAGTCAATCAGGATTCTAAAAATAGGTTTACCGGCCAAATAAAAATACAAGTGGAAAGCTTTGATGAAATATGCCTAGGTTTTGAAAATCACGGCGGTAGAACATTTTTGTCAGACAAGCAAAACGCTTTTGGAAAAGTTTTGGAAGGTAACGGTAATAACGGTGAAGATAATAGCGAAGGCTTTATTTATAAAAATACCATAGGGACTTATTTGCATGGTCCAATTCTTGCTAGGAACGAGAACCTGTGCAAAAAAATTATAGAAAAAATATTTAAGGAGAATAATTATGATGTCAGAATCAAAACTAAGAACTAAAGAAGCAGATGAACTTTTCGAAGCGATTTTAATGCTAAAAGATGTTGAGGAATGCTATCAATTTTTTACAGACATCTGTACAGCAAGGGAAATTCAATCAATTTCACAAAGATTACATGTAGCTAAATTATTAAAGATTAGAAAAACCTATTCAGTTATTGAAGAAGAAACAGGCGCTTCTACAGCCACAATTTCAAGAGTTAATAGATCACTTAACTATGGAGAAGGTGGTTACGATTTAGTTCTTGAAAAACTAATTGAAAAAGACCTTAAAGAATCAAAAGAGTAAGTTACTTACTCTTTTTTTGTGGTATAATATATAGGTCGAGAAAGTGAGGTCTTATGAACTTAGATAGGTTAAATGATAGGCAAAAAGAAGCGGTTTTACATAGGGATGGCCCTTTATTAGTCTTAGCAGGAGCTGGAAGTGGAAAAACCTCCGTTTTAACCACAAGTATAGCCTATAAAATCAAGGAGCAATCTATAAATCCTAGCCATATTTTAGCTATAACCTTTACCAACAAGGCAGCTGGAGAAATGAAAGAAAGAATAGCTGATTTGCTAGATATGGATGTTTCTTATTTATGGATAGGAACCTTTCACTCAATCTGTGCTAGAATTTTAAGGATGAACATAGAAAAAATTGGATATTCCAGTAATTTTACAATATATGATACTACAGATCAGAGAACCCTAATCAAAGAAATAATAAATGACCTTGGCCTCAAAGATGAAATAAATTACAGGCTTGCTCAAAATGTAATATCAAATGCAAAAAATAAATCCATAGGACCCGATGAGTTCTTAAAGCTAAATTTCTATATGCAAGATGCGGATGCCATTGCTGAGATTTATAAAGAATATGAGAAAAAGAAATTTGATTACAATGCGCTAGATTTTGATGATTTGATAGAAAAAGTCTTGGACTTATTTTCAAAAGATAAGGAAACTCTTGCCTATTACCAAAATAAATTTGATTATATATTTGTAGATGAATTTCAAGATACAAACAACTCTCAATATGAACTAATAAAATTCATAGCAGGGGCAAATCAAAACGTTGTTGCAGTAGGGGATGCAGACCAATCTATCTATTCATTTAGGGGAGCAGATATTAGAAATATCTTAAATTTCGAAAAAGACTTCCCAGCAACAAAAACTATAAAACTTGAGCAAAATTATAGGTCGACTTCAAAAATTTTAAATACTGCAAATAAATTAATCACTAATAACCTCGAGAGAAAAGAAAAGAATCTTTGGACTGATCAAAATGAGGGAGCAGATGTAATTTATAAAGAAACCTCTGTAGAAAGTGAAGAAAGCCAATTTGTAATTGAAACAATTAAAGACCTCATATCCGAAGGATATAAGGAAAATGATATAGTGATTCTCTATAGGACAAATGCTCAATCAAGACCTTTTGAGGAAATTCTTTTGAAAAATTTAATGGCTTACAAAGTTATAGGTGGTTTAAAATTCTATGATAGAAAAGAAATTAAAGACTTAATATCCTATTTAAATATATTAGTCAACCACCAGGATGATATAAGTCTAAAGAGAATTATAAATGAACCAAAAAGAGGAATCGGTGCTAAATCAGTAGAAAATATTGAAAATATAGCCAGAAGTCATGGGATTTCAATGCTTGATTTGATAATAGATCCTAATTTTTCACTTCTTCTAACTGATAGGTATAGAAAATTAGCTGATAAGTTCTACCTACCACTTAAAGATATTTTTGAAAATGTAGATAAATATAAGATTGTCGATTTAATCAATGAAGTCCTTGAAAAATCCAACTATCTTAAAAATCTCGAAAAATCTATAGCAGTAGAAGATAGGGCAAGGATCGATAATATAAACGAATTTATATCATCTGCTGCTGAATACCAAGAAAATAATCCAGATGATAATTTAAGAGATTATTTAGAAAATCTTTCTCTCTTATCTGATATAGATAAGACCGACGATTCAGAAAATTCAATATCTCTTATGACAATGCACCAGGCTAAGGGTCTTGAATATCCAGTAGTTTTTATAGTTGGCCTAGATGAAGGACTGTTTCCTAGCAAAAGAAGTTTAGATGAGGGTAATCTAGAAGAAGAAAGAAGGCTCTTTTATGTAGGAATCACCCGTGCAAAGGAAAAACTTTACCTAACCAGCTCTCAAGTAAGAAGAAATTATGGTAAAGTAACATATTATAAGCCATCAAGATTTATAGAAGAAATAGATGATCAAATAAAAAAGCAAACAAATAAGGAATTTATTGACTTTAACTCTAGAACTTACGAAAGATCTTTAAATGAAGATTATATGAGAGAAAAGGCTAGACAATCTGTCCTAAACCTAAAGGCTAAGGCCTACAAAAAGGATGATTCAACCTATCAAGTAGGAGATACAGTTATGCATAGCAAATGGGGAAAGGGAATGATCGTTCAAATCAAAGAGAGCGAAGATGGCAATGAATTGGTAATAGCTTTTGATAAAAAAGGCCTTAAGAAATTAAACCAAGATTATGCACCAATAACAAAGGTATAAATATGGATAAAAGACAAGAACTTGAAAATTTAATAGAGCAAATAAATACACTAGACTATAGGTATTATACATTAGATAAGCCTTCAGTATCTGATGGAGAATATGACAAGCTATATGATAGGCTTGTAAGTCTTCAAGAAGAACTGGATTATACACCAGATGATTCACCAACAAATAGGGTCGGGGGAGCAGTTCTTGATAAGTTTGAAAAGCACTACCACCTTACAAGACTATTAAGCCAAGATAAAGCCCAATCATATGACCAACTCTGGGACTGGATAGATAGGTGTAAACGCCTTAAAGAAAATTACGAAAGAGAAAACTCAGTTAGATTATCTGAACTAGAATTCATCATGGAATATAAATTTGATGGACTAACGATAAATTTAACCTATGAAAATGGCCTACTAAAGACTGCAGCAACAAGGGGAAACGGCTCCGTAGGTGAAGAAGTTAAGGCCCAGGTAGAGACGATAAGATCAATTCCACTAAGAGTTAAGGAAGAGTCCCTACTAGAAATACAGGGAGAAGCTCTGATGCCTTTATCAGAGCTAGAAAGATATAATAAAGAAAACTCTCTACAACTTAAAAATGCAAGAAATGCTGCTGCTGGTGCAATCAGAAACCTAGATACTAGCGAAACTGCTAAAAGAAGATTGACTGCATTTTTCTATGCAGTGCCTACAAATTCTTTAGATTTTAAAACTGAAGAAGAAATGCTAGATTTCTTAAGGGAAATGAAACTAAATGTACACCCTTATCATAAAAAAGTCAAAAACATTGATCAGATTATAGAAGAACTTGAAAGAATAGAAAAAGAAAGAAAAACATTAGATATCCTAACTGATGGGGTTGTAATAAAAATTAATGACAAAAAAACACAAGAAGTCCTTGGATACACAAATAAATTCCCAAGATGGTCGATAGCTTATAAATTTGAAGCAGAAGAGTTTACAACAAAACTATTAGATGTAGTTTGGAATGTAGGAAGGACAGGTAAGGTCACACCATCTGCCATACTTGAGCCTGTAGATTTTTCTGGAGTAACAGTTTCTAGAGCAACTTTAAATAACTATGATGATATCCTAAGAAAAAAGGTAAAAATTGGTTCTGAAGTATTCATTAGAAGGTCAAATGACGTTATCCCTGAAATACTCGGCGTAGTAGATGAAAACCAAGAAGGAACTACAGAAATAGAAAAACCTACTAAGTGTCCTTATTGTCACAGCGAACTGATACAAGGAAATGTCCACATAATTTGTCCTAATTCCATTTCCTGCAAACCACAACTACTTGCTAGAATGGAGCATTTTGCATCAAGAAATGCAATGGATATAGAAGGTCTTTCAGAAAAAACAATTGGCCAGCTAATAGAAGAATTAGGCATTAATGAAATAGATGATATATATGATTTAAAGTATGATGATTTAATAAACCTAGATAGATTTGGGCCAAAGAAAACTAACAACTTGTTAACAGCAATAGAAGCTAGTAAAAATTGTGATCTTAATAGCTTCATCTATGCAATTGGTATACCCAATGTTGGTGAGAGAACAGCACGAGACTTAGCTAATAAGTTTAGAAGTTTTGAGAAATTAAGATTGGCCAAAGCTAGTGAACTTATAGAAGTTGAAGATATAGGTGAAATAACCGCAGAAAACATCGTAGAGTTTTTCTCAGATGAAAATATAACTTCATCAATTGATAGGTTGCTGGCAAAAGGAATTAGCATCAATAATCCACAAACAAACGATAAATCTGATAAGCTTAAAGATTTAAGCTTTGTTATCACAGGAAGTATTGACGGATTTAATAGAGAAGATATTAAGGAACTTTTAGAAAAAAATGGAGCTAGTGTAAAAGGTTCTGTTTCAAAAAATACTGATGTTGTTCTTGCTGGTGACAAGGCTGGTTCAAAAAAGAAAAAAGCCCTAGAGCTTGAAATCGAGATATATGAAGGTGAGAAGCTAAACAAATTCTTATCTGAATTAAAAGGAGAATAAAATGAATATAAAAGAAGTAGAAAGGATATATAACCTCAGTAATCTAAGCCTAGAAAATTCTGATAAAGAGCTTATAGCTCAAAAATTCAATAAAGTCTTAGATTTTATTGAGGTAATCTTTGATGAAGATACTACAGATGTAGATATGTGTGAATATATCAGTAGACACAAGGCGGTTTTTAGGAAAGACGAGCCAAGAAAATCGCTTGATAGGGAAAAGGCACTTGAAAATGCTAAAGATACTGAATATGGCTACTTTAGATTAGACTGGAAATTATAGGAGCAATAATGGATATACAAAAATCAATAGAAGCTTATAAAGAGGGTAAGGTTAGCGTTGTTGAAAACACTAAACAAGTCCTAGAAAAGATAAAAAATGATACAACAAATGCATATATAGTTTTTGATGAAGAAGACTCTATCAAAAGAGCGGAATATCTAGATAAAAAATTAGCAAATAATGAAAAACTTGGCAAGCTTTTTGGTATAGCTGTAGCAGTTAAAGATAATATATCATATAAAAATATGGATATGACCTGCGCCTCCAATATGCTAAAAGGATTTAGACCAATGTTTGATGCAAAAGTTATAGAAAATCTTCTCAAAGAAGATGCAATCATCATCGCAAAAACAAACATGGATGAATTTGCTATGGGAGCTAGAGGTAAAACCTCAGTTTTTGGTCCAGTAAAAAATCCAATCGATCCAGAAAGAGTAACCGGTGGATCATCATCAGGATCAGCGGCTGCAGTAAGCAAGGGCGATGTCTTAGTTTCACTTGGAACAGATACTGGTGGTTCTGTAAGAGGACCTGCTAGTTATTGTAATATTCTTGGTTATAAACCAAGCTATGGTATGGTAAGCAGAAATGGTGTAGTATCGATGGCAAATACCCTAGATCAAGTATCTGTTTTTGCAGAAAACATCGAAGACCTTAGAAATATAGCAAGTGTAATCGCTGGACCTGATGAAAATGACATGACAGTTAGGTTGGATGATTATGACTACAGCAGAGAAGCTTATGATTTCGAGGGAAAGAAGATTGCCTATATCAGTACAAGTGATTTCTTAAACAAAGGAATAGAAGAAGAAGTTAAAAATGACTATAAGATTGGTCTAGATATGCTTAAAAATATGGGTGCTGAGCTTACAGAAATAAGTTTAAAATATTCTAAATATGCAAACCAAGTATACAATGTCGTAATGAGTTCAGAAGTTTCTTCAAACATGTCAAGATTTGATGGAATAAGATTTGGCCACCAAAGTGAAACTTATACATCAGTTGATGAATTATTTATAAATTCAAGGTCAGAAGGCTTAGGAGAAGAGGTTCAAAGAAGGATTGCACTAGGTACCATGTATCTCTCAGCTGATGATGATCAAAGAGTTTATAGACAAGGTCTAAAATTAAGAAACTTAATTAAAAAGGAGCTAGAGAGTGTATTTGAAGACTTTGATCTAATAATTACACCAACAACAATAAATCTACCACCATTTTTAGAAGATGATTATAGTGACCCACTTTCTGATTTTAGGTCAGACGGATTTAACGTATTAGTTAATCTAGCAGGCATGTGTGGTATATCCCTTCCAGTAAGGAAAGGTATCTCCGGTGCTTGTCAATTCATTGCTAATAGTTATGAAGATAAAAAATTACTAAATGCTAGCGAAGAATTTTTAAGGAGAATCAATGAAAACTAAAACAATAATAGGACTTGAGATTCACGTTGAATTATCAACTGAAACAAAGATGTTTTGCTCCTGTAAAAATGAATTCGGAGCAATTCCAAATACAAATGTATGCCCAATATGTCTTGGCCATCCAGGCACCCTACCAGCAATGAATGAAAGAGCGGTAGAATTAGCTGTAATGGCAGGTCTTGCTTTTAATTGTAAGATTAGAAATGATCAAAAAGTAGATAGAAAGAAATATTTCTACCCAGACCTTGTAAAGGGTTACCAGCTAACACAATTTGATAAGCCATACGCTTATGAAGGCTATCTTGAACTAGCTAGCGGTAAGCATATAAATATTAGGGAAATCCACATGGAAGAAGATACTGGAAAATCTAACCACAATGATGATGATACAGTTTTAATGGATTACAATAGGGCTGGTGTCCCTCTTATTGAAATAGTGACTGACCCTGATATTTCTTCACCAGAAGAAGCAAGAGAGTTTGTAGAAACATTAGCTTCAACCCTAAAATTCCTAAAGGTAAGTGACTGTATTATGGCTGAAGGTTCAATGAGAGTCGATGTAAATGTCAACTTAAAAGACGAAGATACAGGTCTTAGGACAGAAATTGCAGAAATTAAAAATATCAACTCAATTAAAGCTATAGAAAACGCCCTAGAATTTGAAGTAAAAAGACAAAGAGACCTTCTTGAAAATAATCAAACTGGTGATAAAGAAACAAGAAGATGGGATGATATAAAGCTTGAAACAATTCATATGAGAAATAAAGAAGTAGGAAATGATTATAGATTTTCTGCTGATGGCGATATACCTGACATCTATTTATCAGACGAATATATAAACGATGTAGCAAAAAATCTTCCTGAACTTCCAAAAGATAAAGAAAAAAGATATATAGCTGAGTATGGTCTATCAGCCTATGATGCAAACCTTCTAAGCCATGATAGAAACTTAGCTAAATTATTTGAAGAAACTAACATACTAGTAAAAGATGCAAATACCAGTGCAAATTGGATATTAACAGAACTTTCAAGAAGACTTAATGAGGCAGAAGAAACTGCTGATCAAATGAAATTGTCTGTAGAAAACTTTGCAAAATTAATAAATCTTGCTAAAGACAATAAGATAAATAACAACGTAGCCAAAAAATTGTTGCGTGAAATCTACCTTTCTAATGAAGATCCTGAAGTTCTTGCTCAAGAAAGAAATCTATTGCAGATATCTGATTCTTCATACCTAGAAGAAATAGTAGATGAGGTTCTTAGTGAAAACCCAGAATCTATCGAAGATATCAAAAATGGTAAAGATAGAGCCTTTGGATTTTTAGTAGGTCAAGCTATGAAAAAAACTAAAGGGAAGGGGAATCCTCAAGAAATCAACAAATTACTAAAAGAAAAGATAGGAGAATAGAAAGTGTTAAAGCACTTTCTTTTTTTCAAATGACTATATTAATTAGAAATGCGAAAATACTTCCAATGGATGGGGCTGATATATTTACATCAGACTTATTCATTGAAGGTAAATACATAAAAAAAATAGAAAAAAATATAAGCGATGAAGCCGACCAAACAATAGATGCAAGTAACATGGTTCTTATGCCTGCCTTTATCAACAGCCATAGTCATGTTGGAATGAGTCTATTTAGAAATTATGGAGAAGAGGTAGACCTTTATACCTGGTTAAATGATTATATATGGCCACTAGAAGAAAGACTTGATAATAGACAAACCTATCTTGCATCAATGCTTTCTCTAATTGAAATGGCTAATAATGGCATAGGAACCTTTGCTGACATGTACTTTTTCTCTGAAGCAACTATCAAAGCTTGCAAGGAAATTGGACTTAGGGCCCAGATCTCAAGAGGCTTATCTGTACCAGATGATGATGATTATAGGTTAAAAGAAAATATATACCTATATAAGAAATATAAAGATTATGATCTAATAGATATTGGACTTGGGCCACACGCCATCTACACATCAAATCTTGACTACCTTAAAAAGATATCTGATCTAGCCTATAAGTATAAGATGCCTATCCACATCCACCTATCAGAAACTAAAAAAGAAAATGAGGATTGTATAGAGCGCTTTGGTATGACACCAACTGAAATCTTTGAAAAAGCTGGGATATTTAAGCATAAAACCATTGCAGCCCATGGCATTTACCTAACAGATAATGACCTAGATATAATAAAAGAAAACAAGGTATCAGTAGTTCACAACCCTTCTTCCAATCTAAAATTAAAATCAGGATTCATGAACTTATCTAGATTACTTGATAAGGGGATAAATGTATGTCTAGGTACTGATTCATCCGCTAGTAACAACAAACTTTCTATCCTTAGAGAGATGGAGCTTGCGGCACTAGTATCAAAGCTATATTCATCTAGGATAGTTACAGCAAGAGAAATACTGGAGATGGCAACTATAAATGGTGCAAAGGCCCTAGGCTTAGATGATAAAATTGGAAGTATAAAAGTAGGTAAAGAAGCTGATCTAATACTAATAGATTTATCTAATGTAAATCACACACCTACAAACAATATTTTGTCATCTCTAATATATTCAACCTATGAAAAAGACATTAAATGTACTATTGTAAATGGAAACATAGTAGCAAGAGATGGAAAGATATTAAATATTGATCAAGCTACAGTATCAAATGATATATTAAAAACTTCCCAAAGGATTATGGACTAATGATTGGGATAGATATTCTTTCAATAAAAAAAATAAAAAATAAAAGTAGAAGTAATTTCCTAAGGAAAGTTTTTACAGAAAATGAAATTACCTATGCTTATAGTAAGGAAAATCCCTACCAAACCCTTGCAGGTATTTTTGCTCTGAAAGAAGCAATTATCAAGGCTTACGACCTAAAATTGTCCTATATTATTAAAAAAAGAATAGAAATTGTAAGCAATAATAATCCAATTGCATACCTTGATGGAAATAAACTTAATTCAGATTTATCGATATCACACGACGATGAATATGCAATTGGAGTCTGCTATAAAAAAGAAAATATGATATCTATAGATAATAAAATGAAGAACTTATTACCAAATAGACCCCACCAAAGTCATAAGGGAGACTATGGAAAAATAGCAATTTTGGGTGGTTCTCCCGGCATGGCTGGCTCTTGCTATCTTTCATCTCTTGCTTGCTTAAGGTCAGGAGCAGGACTTGTTTATCTATTAGTACCACAATCTATTTCTAATATTTTAGAAATAAAATCGATTGAACAAATAATAAAAACTATTGATTCTGACATATTAAAGTATAATAAAAACATAATTAAGCAAATTATATCCTCACTTGAAGATAAGGATGTGCTTGCTATTGGCCCAGGTATGGGAAAAGATAAGTCTCTTAATAAATTAATTTCAGAAGTGATAGATAATTTTAATGGAAAAATAATAATCGATGCAGATGGTTTAAATGCTTTAAGCATGGATTTGAGTATTTTGAAGGATAAGAAAAATATAATCTTAACCCCTCATTTAAAGGAATTTTCTAGACTAACTGGGCTATCAATAAATAAAATAAATGAAGACAGAGTCAATATAGCAAAATTCTTTGCCAAAAAACATAAAGTTATATTGGTTCTTAAGTCTGAAAATACCCTTGTAACTGATGGTAATAAACTATATATAAATGAAATAGGTAACCCAGGCATGGCTACAGCCGGCAGCGGAGATGTGCTAACCGGTGTCATCAGCGGCATTTTACATAAATTAGAACCATTCGATGCCGCAAAGCTTGGTGTCTATATTCATTCCCTAGCAGGAGATTTGGCAGCATCAGATTTATGCGAAGATTCTCTTATTGCTAGCGATATAATAGCTTATTTACCCAAAGCTATAAGGCTTATGAGGTAGTTATGCTAGAAAATTATTTAGAAGTAAACATAGATAAAATAAGAGAAAATATAATTAACATAAAAAATGAGTCCAATTCTTTGTTCTGTGCAGTAGTGAAGGCTAATGCCTATGGCTTAGGAGCTGTTGAAATTAGTCAAAATATCGAAGACCTTGTAGATTATTATGCAGTTGCTAGAATTGAAGAAGCTCTAAGGCTAAGAAAAAACAACATTAATAAGCCAATACTAGTTTTAGGGTATGTAGGAATTGATGATATCAGACTTTGCCATGACTATGATATTGATATAACAATATATGACCTGGATTTTGCTAGAGAAATTAACAACTTAGGTTATAGGGTCAATTGCCATCTAGCTATAGATACAGGTCATAGTAGACTTGGATTTAGAGATTTTGAAATCGATAAAATTAATAAACTAGAACACTTAACAAATCTTAATATAATCGCAGCCTTTAGTCATTTTGCTACAGCAGATGAGGATGATTCCGATTATACAGATAAACAATATAAGGTATTCAATAAAATAATAGATGATACTGATCTTAGTTTTGATTTTGTACATGTTTCAAATTCTGCAGGAGCTATGAAACACCATATTTATAAGAATATGATAAGGATAGGTCTTGCCATGTACGGCTTATATCCATCAGATGTCGTAAAAAAAGATACTACTATAAAATTATCTAGATCATTTAATCTTTATTCAACAGTGTCCTTTGTAAAAGATATAAAAAAGGGCACTGCAGTAAGTTACGGTAGAACATTCATTTCAGAAAAAGATATGAAAATTGCCACTATTACAATTGGTTATGCAGATGGATATTTCAGAGCTTTTTCAAATGTTGGAGAAGTTTATATTGATGGTAAGCCATGTAGAGTTCTTGGAAGAGTTTGTATGGATCAAATTATGGTTGATGTAAGTGGCTTATCCGTTAAAATTGGAGATAGGGTAGAGGTATACAAAGATATAGATCTAGAAGCAAGCAAGATATCTACAATTTCTTATGAGCTTTTGACTAGTATCTCACCTAGAGTTAATAGAAGGTATATTAGAAATGGTAAATACATAAAAACGCACAATAATTTAGGAGAAGTTTATGAAAGTTAGAAGAGGTGATTTATTTTATGCTGACTTATCTCCTGTAGTTGGAAGCGAGCAAGGTGGTGTTAGACCTGTTATAGTAGTGCAAAATGATGTTGGTAATAAATATTCTCCGACAATAATTGTTGCACCAGTTACCAGTCAAATGAATAAGGCTAAACTTCCAACCCATGTGAAAATTAAGGGAAATAAGTATGGGCTACCCAAAAATTCTGTAGCCCTTATGGAGCAATTAAGAACAATTGATAAAAAAAGACTCAGAGAAAAAATAGGAAGCTTCTCAAATGACATAATGAATAAAATTAATGAAGCGATGTCTATTTCTTTGGCTTTAGAAAATGACTAATACATAAAAAGGACTTTTGTAAATAATGCTATATTAAAAATTTATAGCTATATTTACATAAGTCCTTTTTTATCTTTTATTTATTTTGAAAGTCATTCACAATCATCTTAGCAAGTTCATCTGGATTACCGCATCCTGTGGTTATAACAAGATCATCTTCTCTTATAATCTCATAAATATAATCTCTTGCTTCTTCGAAAGTAGATAGGTATTTCGCATTTAAGCCTTTTTTAACCATAGCATCTACAACATCCTTTGAATGGATAGTAGGGTCGAATTTTTCTCTTGCAGCGTAAATATCTGTGACAATAACTTCATCTGCTGCATCAAAACTATTTAGAAAATCATTAAATAAAGTTTTTGTTCTTGAATAAGTGTGAGGTTGCCATACACATATAAGTCTACCTTTTGTATGTTCTGCTATGGCATTTAATGTTACAAGAATTTCAGATGGATGGTGACCATAATCAGTCATAATTGTAGCATTATTTACATGACCAATTATTTGCATTCTCCTATCAAGACCCTTGTATTTTTTAATATTTTCTTTAATGGTCTCTATATCTATACCATTTTCATAAGTTGATATTATAGCTGCCATTGCATTATTTATGTTATGTCTACCTATAACTCCTAAAGAGAAATGTTCAGTAGAACCATCTCTTAACTTAAGATCAAAACTTGGTCTACCTATATCATCAAATACTATATTTGTAGCGTTATAGTCGGCTTCAGGATTTTCTTGACCATAAGTAATAAGTTGACCTTGAACAGCATCTAGTATAAGCCTATTATTCTCTTCATTTAAGTTAAGTATTGTTTTAGAATTTTTATCCTGATTTCTAAGATATTCCTTAAAGGTATTTACAATATCATCTAAATCTTTATAATAATCTAAATGATCTTCATCTATATTTAAAATTATAACAGTCTGAGGAAAATAATATCTAATATTACCCTTATATTCGCAAGCTTCTGTAACTAGATAATCTTCACTACCAACTTTTACATTGCCCTTCATCTCATCAAGATTTCCACCTAATAAAATTGTAGCATCTTCATCAGAATGAAGCAAAATTTTTGAAATCATAGAAGTGGTTGTTGACTTACCATGTGAACCAGATACAGCTATAGAGTTTTTGTAATTTCTCATAAGAGCCCCAAGAAAAACTCCTCTTGTAACAACTGGAACATCAAGCTTTTTTGCAGCTATCAATTCTTCGTTATCATCTGCGATAGCATCAGTGTATACAACTAAATCAGGGTTTTTAATATTATCCTTTTTTTGGCCTATATAAACCTCTATACCAAGCTTAATAAGACCTTTCACAGAATCAGAAAGGCTTCTATCAGAACCGGTAACTTCGTATCCCTTTTCAAGCAGTAAGTGAGCTAGCCCACTCATTGATATTCCACCTATACCGATAAAATGAACACGATTATAATCATGTCCATCTAAATTAAATTCAAACATATATTCTCCTTATAGTAGTCTAATCATAAGTAATTTTATTATATTATACCATATTTAATCTTGATATCTTGTCAAGTAATACTTTGAATATATCAAAGGATGACGTATATTTATTATAGAATATAAAGTAAAAAAGGAGGGTTCATGAAATTTGTTTTAGCCAATGACCATGGGGGAATTGATTTAGAGCCGATGGTTAAGGAAAAGCTTGAAGAGCTAGGCCACGAAGTCATTCATGTTGGAACTTTCGATAAAAATTCTTGTGATTACAGTGACTTTGCTGTAAAAGCTTGCGAAAAAATCAAAGCCGGAGAGGCTGATTTTGGCGTACTTATTTGTGGAACAGGTCTAGGAATGAGTATATCTGCCAATAAAATCAAAGGAATAAGAGCTGCATGTGTTTCTGAACCATTTTCAGCTAGGATGTCTAGAGCACACAATAATGCGAATGTATTATGCTTAGGCGCTAGAGTCATAGGTTCTGAATTATGTAAGATGATAGTAGAAGAATTCGCTACTACCGATTTTGAGGGCGACCGCCACCAAAGACGTATTGATAAAATAAGTAAAATAGAAGAGAATAACTGAGACTTTTGAAGTCTCTATTTTTATTAATAAAGGAGAATTTAATGACAATACCAACACCTCATATTTCAGCAACAAGCAAAGACCAAATTGCAAAAACTGTACTTATGCCTGGAGATCCTCTAAGAGCCAAGTTTATAGCTGATAACTTCTTAGAAAATGTTGAACAATTTAATGAAACTCGTGGAATGCTAGGATATACTGGCTATTATAAGGGAAAAAGAGTTTCTGTGATGGGCTCAGGTATGGGTATACCATCATCAATGATTTATTACAACGAATTATTCAATTTCTATGATGTAGATTGCATCATTAGGGTAGGAACTGCTGGTTCTATGCAAGAAGATGTAAAACTACATGACATTGTAATTGCCACCTCTGCTTGTTCAGAATCATCCATAAATGATAACTTATTTGGCAACATACATTTTTCATCAACCCCTGATTTTGAGCTTCTAATGAAAGCTTATAATAAATCAATCGATCTTGGATACACAACCCATTGTGGTCAAGTACATTCTTCAGACCAATTCTATTCTGAAATGGAACCAAAAGTTTTTGAAAACCTTAGAAAATACGGTATTCTTTGTGTAGAAATGGAATCATATGGTTTGTTTATGGCCGCTAGAAAACATGGCAAAAAAGGTCTTGGAATATTTACAATATCTGACTCCTTAATAGAAAATGTAGCAGACAGTGCAGAAAATAGACAAAAATCTTATACAAATATGATGGAACTAGCCCTAGAAGTAGCAGAAGATTAATAATGATTAAAACAATAATAATGGCAGCAGGAGAAGGTACCAGGATGAAGTCAAATACTTCTAAGGTACTTCACAAACTGCTCAATAAAGAAATAATAAAATATGTAACAGATGCTAGTAATTTTGAAGACTCAGAAACAATATTGATAGCAGGTAAAAATAAGCCCAAACTAGAAAGTCTCTTTCCAGATTTTAAAATTGTTGAACAAAAAATCGGTCCTGGTATACCTTATGGCACAGGCTACGCTGTAAGCTTAGCTATGAACCTAATAGAGGATAATGACCAAGTATTAATTCTTAATGGTGATATCCCTTTAATCAAAAAAGATTCTTTAGAAGAATTTGTTTCATATCACAAGCAAAATAAAAGTGCTTGTACTATCCTATCTACAACCATAGATAATCCAAAAGGTTATGGTCGTATAATTAGAAATGATAATAATGAGTTTACTGCAATTAAAGAAGATAGGGACCTTGAAGATAAACAAAGAGATATCAAAGAAATAAATGTTGGTATATACATCTTTAAAGCAAAAGATTTAAAAGAATCTCTTGCAAAAATAGATTCAAACAACGATCAAAACGAGCTATACTTAACAGATTGTATAGGAATTTTAAAATCAGCTGGTAAAAAAGTAAGTGCATATGTAAATTCTGATACCGATCAATTTTATGGCATAAATAACAAATTTGAGCTAAATCAGGCAAGCAAAATTCTACAAAAAAGAATAAACAAAGCCTATATGCTTGATGGGGTAATCATAGAATCTCCAGAAACAACTTTTATTGAGCCTGGAGTCGAGATTGGTAAGGATACTATTATATCAGGCTTTGTAAAAATATATGGCAAAAGTAAAATCGGTGAAAATTGCTATATAGACGGAACTTCAAGAATTACTAATTCTATCATTGAAGACAATGTTAGAATTGATAATGCCATATTAGATGATGCTTATATGGAAAAAGATAGCAACATCGGACCATTTGCAAGATTAAGACCAAATGCTCATATAGGGGAAGCTGTACACATTGGTAATTTCGTAGAAGTTAAAAATTCAAGCCTTGGTAAGGGCACAAAAGCTGGACACTTAGCTTACATAGGTGACAGTGATTTAGGATCAAATATAAATATTGGCTGCGGGGTTGTATTTGTTAATTATGACGGTAAATATAAACATAGGTCAATAATAGAAGATGATGCTTTTATAGGATCTAATGCAAACATTGTAGCACCTGTCCATGTCAAAAAAGAAGGCTTTGTAGCGGCTGGTTCTACAATAACTGAAGATGTTGATTCTGGAGAACTAATAATTGAAAGAGCTGAACAAAAGCATGTAAAAGGCTACGTCGAAAAAAAGAAACAAAGGGATAAAAATCATAAGGAGTAGAAATGACACTAACAAGAAACACCTACGTTCAAAGGGGAGAACTAAAGCTATTATCTGGAAATTCTAATATTAAACTAGCACAAAGTGTTGCAAAAAATCTTGGAATAAATTTAACTGAAGCAGATATTAACAAATTCAAAGATGGAGAAATAAGCATCAAAATTAATGAATCTATAAGGGGCAAAGATGTGTTTATAATGCAGCCTACATCAGCGCCAACAAACGATAATATCATGGAATTGTTAATTATGATAGATGCTTGTAGAAGGGCCTCTGCTGGTTATATCAACGCTGTTATACCATACTATGGCTATGCAAGACAAGATAGAAAAACCAGAGGAAGAGAACCAATTACAGCCAAACTAGTCGCAAATTTATTAACAGTAGCAGGTGCTAACAGGGTAATAACTATGGACCTTCACGCTGGACAAATCCAAGGATACTTTGATATACCTGTTGACCATTTTTCAGCCATCAGGCTATTATCTACTCACTTTAAATCTTTTGCATATGATAAACCAGAAGAATTTGTTGTGGTAAGTCCTGACTTAGGAGGAGTAAGGCGTGCTAGAGAATTTGCTGATTATCTAAAACTTCCTATAGCAATCATAGAAAAAAGAAGACCAATGCCAAATGTTTCTGAAGTAATGTCAGTAATCGGTGACTTTGAAGGAAAGCATGCTATAATTGTTGACGATATGATTGATACAGCAGGAACAATTACAAACGCAGCAGACTTCTTAGTTGAGCATGGTGCAAAAGATGTATACTTAGTTGCAACTCACGGGGTATTTTCAGGAGATGCAATCAAGAAGCTTCAAAAACCATCAGTCAAAGAGGTAATAATAACAGATACAATAGAATTACCTGAAGAGAAGAAAATAGATAAAATAGTTCAATTATCTATAGCACCTTTGCTTGCAGAGGCCATTCATAGGATAAACACCTACGAATCTATAAGTGGACTATTTTCGGTTCTTGAATAATGTATTTTATAGTAGGACTAGGCAATCCAGGTTTACAATATGAAAATACCAGGCATAATGCAGGATTTTTAACAATAGATTATATTGCATCGAAATACAATATAGACGTAAGAAGGTCTAAATTTAAATCTTTATATGGTCAGGGAGAAATCTCTGGCCAAAAAGTTATGCTCGTTAAGCCCCAAACTTTCATGAACAACTCTGGGGAAGCCGTAAGAGAAATTAAAAACTTTTATAAATTTGATAGTGACAAGCTAATTGTAATATATGATGATATTGATATAGAATTTGGCACGATTAGAATTAGAAAAAAAGGTTCTGCAGGTACCCATAATGGAATGAAATCTATAATTTACCAAATTCAAGATGATAATTTTCCAAGAATTAAGATAGCAGTTGGTAAAAAACCTGAGTATATGAATCTGGCTAATTTTGTCCTATCAGGATTTAGCCAAAAAGAAGTAAGTGTAATAGAAGATGAGATAAGACTTGCATCTGATGCAATCGAAACTATCTTAGCTGACAGCATTGACAAGTCCATGAATAAATTCAATTCTATTAAACTATTGGAAGAAGATAATGAATAAATTAATTGAAAAATTAATTAATCTCGATCAAGTAAAAAACATAAAAGACAATATAGGATTTAATAGTCCAATATATATTCAGGGCCTAAGTGAAGGTATAAAAACTCACCTGGCCCTAGCTTTGTTTGAATTATTAGATAAAAATATAGTAATCATATGTGAAAATAACAAAACAAGCGAAAAATTTGTCTCAAGTATCAATGAAATAAAGAATATAGCTAAAAACTACCCAGGACTTGAGACTAACTTTTATAATATAAAAAGTATTGATGATTCAAAGCTAGACAAAAGACTTGATGTCTTAATTAGCTTAGCTAATAAAGAAAAGTTTATCACTGCAACAACAATTGAAGCTTTAAAAAATAAACTAACACCTTTAGACAAATTTAATGAGTCATTTGTTATAATTAACGAGGAATCTATAATTGCTGTAAATGATTTAATAAATAAACTTATAAAGCTCAACTATAATCCTAGTGATTTTGTTGAGGATAAGGGAGATTTTGCAAAAAGAGGCTCGATTATAGATTTATGGCCAATAAATTACGAAAAACCAGTTAGAATTGAGCTATTCGACGATGAGATTGATTCTATAAGAGTTTTTGATAATGACAGCCAAAGGACAATAAATAAGCTAGAATCAGTAAAAATTTACCCAGCTAGTGAGCTTCTTTATGATAAAGACGACTATAAATCAGTAATAAATCTTATCAATTCCGATATCAAAAATAAAAAAATAAAAGATAGTAGAGATCAAAAGCTTGTAGATAAATATAAACAAATTATCTCATATCTAGATCAAAGCATGTATATCGCAAATAAAGATTTAATCACTGCCTATAGAGATAATAGTTATTCTTCTATGCTTGATTATTTAGATAAGGATACAGTTTTTATCTTTGATGATGTATCAAGAGTATATGAATCTACATTAAAGTTAGATGAAAAATTTGATTACGATCTTGCCTATCAAATGGAAAATGGTGAAGTTTTTAGAACTTTTGAAAAGTATTCAATTAGTACGAATGACATTTACAAGCAAATTGAAGATTTTGAAATAGTTAACTTCACATCAATTTTAAAAAGATCAAAACTTTTTTCACCACGAAAAATTATAGAATTGAAATCAATCGAAGCAGAAAGTTTCAATAAAAATATTAAAACTTTTATAGATACTTGTATTGAGCTTGTTAATATGGATAACAAAGTCTTCATATTTTCTGGATCTGAAACTAAAAAAGATAATATTTTAAAAGCATTTATTGAAAACTCATTCGCTCTAGTTGGTGATGAAAATAACAACCCTAACTTTGATACTATTCCGATTATAGTATCAGAAAAAAAGGCTAGTGAAGGATATTACGTTAAAGATATAAATCTAAACGTATTTACTAGCAAGGAAATATTCGGCAAATCAAACCTATCTAAGAAGAAAGCAAATAAAAAGACCACTTCTAAAAGTATTATAAATTACTCAGATCTTGAAATAGGGGATTATGTTGTCCATGAAAATAACGGTATAGGGATTTATAAGGGTCTTACAAAAATCGAAAGAAATGAAGTTGAAAAAGACTTCATTCTAATAGAGTATAGGGGTAATGATAAGCTATATATCCCAGTCGATCAGATGAACCTTGTTAGCAAATATATAGGAAATAGGGGAGAAAAACCTAAATTATCCGCTCTTGGATCTACCCAGTGGCAGAAATCAAAGCTAAAAGCTAAAAAAGCTGTTGACGAGATAGCTGATGACTTAGTTAAATTATACGCTGAAAGAGCTAAGCAAAAAGGACATGCTTTTTCTAAGGATACAACCTGGCAAGAGGAATTTGAAAATTCATTTGCCTATGATGAAACCTATTCTCAATTAAGAAGTATAGATGAAATAAAGGCCGATATGGAAAGCGACTTACCGATGGATAGACTATTATGCGGTGATGTAGGCTATGGAAAAACTGAAGTTGCTTTAAGAGCTGCATTTAAGGCTATTATGGATGGCTATCAAGTAGCATTCTTAGTCCCAACTACAATACTTGCCAACCAACACTACCATACAATGATCGAGAGGTTTAAAGACTTTCCAGTCACATCTGCAGTCCTATCAAGATTTAATACAAAAACTAAAGATGAGGAAATATTAAAGGGTATAAAAACTGGAAAAATTGATATAGTTGTCGGTACCCATAGGCTTTTGTCAAAAGACATTAAATTTAAAAAATTAGGTCTTTTGATAATAGATGAGGAGCAGAGGTTTGGTGTCAAGCACAAGGAACAATTTAAGAAGTTTAAATCATCTATAGATGTCTTAACCTTATCAGCAACCCCAATCCCAAGAACCCTACAAATGTCTTTATCTGGAATTAGAGATTTATCGACCCTTGATGAACCTCCAGAGGAAAGACTACCAGTCAATACTTATGTTTTAGAATTTGACCCTAGTATCATAAGAGACTCAATTTTGAGAGAAATCAATAGAGATGGCCAAGTATTTTTCGTATACAATAGAGTAAATGATATAGAAAAAATTTACTTAATGCTCAAGGACTTAGTTCCTGAAGCAAGTATTGACATCATCCATGGACAAATGAGTCCAAGACAAATTGAAAATATTATGCTTGATTTCTTAGAGGGTAAAACTGATATATTGCTCTCAACTACAATAATTGAGACTGGTATGGATATAAAAAATGTAAATACCATAATAATATATGATTCTGACCTAATGGGTCTATCTCAGCTTTATCAGCTAAAGGGGAGAATAGGTAGGGGATATAGGTCATCCTACGCTTATTTTACTTATAGGCAGGGGAAAGTCTTAACAGAAATTGGTGAAAAGCGTCTCAAATCAATTAAAGACTTTTCTGATTTTGGTTCTGGTTATAAAATTGCAATGAAAGACCTAGAACTAAGAGGTGCTGGAAACCTACTAGGGGAAAGCCAATCAGGTCATGTTGAAGCGGTTGGTTATGACCTATATGTTAAATTTTTACAAGAAGCTGTAGAAAAAGCAAGTGGTAAAGAAGTAAAAATCAAAGAAATAAACCAAACTTATATAGACATAAAAATCGACGCTTACCTACCTAATTCCTATATAAGCGATCCCAGCCAAAAAATTGAAATTTATAACAGAATAGCAAATATTTCTGATAAGGAAGATTATGAACTTTTAGTTGAAGAATTAATAGATGTATATGGAGATATTCCATTAATAGTGGATAATATAATGTATGTATCTTTGATTAAATCTTTAGCATCATACAATGGTATAACAGAGATTAGGGAAGTTAATAACGAAATCAATTTGTATTTCCAATCAAGAGATTACTATAGTTTTGATGAATTGAAGTTAATTAACGAAGGATATAAGGGTAAAATGAGTCTTGATTTATCAAATAAGCCAGCCTTCAAAATTCCATCAAGCAGAAGTAAATTACTTGACACATATGAACTTTTAGATACAATTAACAAAATAAGGAGAAATTAAATGAAAAAGAAATTATTAACAATTATGTTAGCATCAACAATGGTGCTAGGAGCTTGCGGAAATCAAGCAAGTAATGAAAAGAATGCAGATCAAAAAGTAAGTAGCCAAGAAGCAGCTAAAGAATTAGGTAAAGATAACATAGCTATCGTAAATGGCGAAAAAATTAGCAAAGACGACTATAAAAAAGAAATGCAATTTTATGGAGCAATGCTAGCAAGCAGACAAAACCTTAAAAATTCAATAGTTCAGATGATGGTTCAAGATAAACTTATAGCGGACGATATGAAGAAAAATAAAATTGAAGTTGCTGATAAGGATGTAAATGACTCATTTATGAACTCTGTAAAACAATTTGGTGGTCAAGAACAATTTGATAAAATGCTCGATGACTATAATATGGACGTTGAAAAATTCAAAGAAACTGTAAAAAAAGATTTAATGTACCAAAAACATAGAGAATGGTTTAATAAAGAACACCCTGTTACAGATGATGAAATTAAGAAATATTATGAAGATAATAAGGATCAATTTGCAAAAAGAGATGCCGCTCATATCCTAGTAGCAGATGAAAACACAGCCAAAGAAATCAAAGAAAAACTAAACAATGGTGAAGATTTCGCAGCTCTTGCTAAAGAATACTCAACAGATACTGCTAATGCAGCAAATGGCGGAGAACTTGGAACTTTTTCTAAAGGTCAAATGGTAAAAGAATTTGAAGACGCTGTTTTTGCACTAAAAGAAGGTGAGATTTCTGATCCAGTAAAGACTCAATTTGGATATCACATAATAAAACTAAACAAAATTGCAGATTCTCTAGAAGATAATAAAGAAGCTATTAAGAAAACCCTTGAAGATAAAAAGTATTCCGATTACATCAAAGAGTTAAATGAAAAGGCAAATGTTGTAACAGAGACAAGCCTAGCTAAAGATAAATCTACAGAAGAAAAGCTAAATGAGGCCAACAAAGAAGATAAGAAAGATACTGAAGAAGCTACAGAAAAAGGTAATAAAGAAGACTCAAAATCAGACGAAAAAGAAGCTGAAACAAAAGAAGATGAAGCCGATAAGAAAGATAATAACTAGTTTTTTATACCTAACTTGTATATCATTTTTATTAGCTTCTTGCAACAAGGGCCCTGATACTTCAAGTGCAGTTGCCCTTGTTGATAATAAGGCTATTGATAAAGATACTTATAATAGTGAACTTGAGTTTTATTTAAATTACTATAGCAACAAATACGGTCCAAATTATCTTGAAAGTAAAGATAAAGCTGGTAAAACAAAAAAGGAATCACTTCAAGAAAAGCTTCTGGAATCAATGATTAAAGATCAGGTAATGCTAAATGATCTTGAAAAACATAAAATTGAAATAGATGATAATACCGCAAATAAAATAAGAAGTGAAATGGAGAAAAAACTTGGAGATAAGGATTCACTAAAAGCTAATATTAAAGCTTTAAATGTGAGTGATAGTGAGTTTTCTGACATTATCTTTAATGATTCAATTAGAAGGATGCATTATGATTTCTTTCTTTCAAATAGCGGTATTAAAGATTCTGAGATTCTTAAACATTACAAAGAGAATGAACAACTTCACAAAATGTATAAGTATAATATGCTTAAATTTGATGATAAAATCGAAGCTGAAAGGATAAAATCTATAATAAAATCACAGTTAGATTTTAGAAAGCTTCTTACAAACTCTATAAAATCCTACGATGTTTTTAACTCAGATTTTGTATATGAAGATGATCCCATTCTTTTAGCATCCAAAGTAAAAGAAAAAGATAAAGTAAGTGAAATATTTGAATATGACGGAAAATACAATATTTTAATGGTTAACTCATATAATGAGAACGAAAATGAACTCTTGATGCAAGCAAAAGAAATTTATTTAAAAGATGCATACAGAAAATATCTAAACAAATTAATTAAATCTAGTAAAATAAAGCTTTTTATTTGATGAATGCTTGAAATTATTTAATTTGTTATGTATAATCATTCTTAGAGTTAAACAGATATCATGTTGATTTATAGGAGGAAATATGAATAAATCAGAATTATTAAATAGTATATCAGAAAAAAGTGGGCTTAAAAAAGTCGAAGCTGAAAAAGCACTTAACGCATTCTTAGAATCAGTTCAAGAAGCTTTAGTAGCAGGAGACAAAGTTCAATTAGTTGGTTTTGGTACATTCGAAGTAAGAGACAGAAAAGCTAGAGAAGGTAGAAACCCAAGAAAACCTGATGAAGTAATTCAAATCCCAGCTTCAAAAGCTCCAGTTTTCAAAGCTGGTAAAACTCTTAAAGAAGCAGTTAATTAATTAAATCTAATATTAAAAAAGCGGTCCTTGAAATAAAGAACCGCTTTTTTTTATGCCAATTTTTCAACTTTTTGACTTATGTCAAAACTCATGTCTACTGTTATAGTTTTAAAGTTTTCATAATAAACCATTCCTTCTTTAGCACCTTTAGCTTTATTAACATTTTTCTTCTCAGTATAGTCTACATCCACCTTATTTTCACTAGCAACCGAGGAGTTTAGTGCAGCTAGGTAGGAAGCAACTATTATATCCTCTTGATTGATCTTATCAGCTTTTAAAATTACATGAGAACCTGGAAGGTCTTTTACGTGGAACCATAAGTCATCTTTTCTAGCAAGTTTAAGAGTTATATAATCATTTTGTTTAGAGTTTTTACCAACATATATATCAGATCCATTTATAGTCTTAAAATGCATAGGTTTTGACAACTTAACTTTGTTCTTCTTTTTAGTCTTTCTTTTAATAAGTTTATTATCAATCATTTCTTCTCTGATTTCATTTAAGTCAGATATTGAGCTAGTTCTATTAATGAAATCATAAAGTTGTTCTAGATAATTTAATAATTCTTCTTGTTTTGGTAAATCTTTTTTTGCATAGCTTACAGACGATTTTATTTTCTTAGCCCTATTATAATAATCATTAATATTATCCCATGGAGATCTCATAGGATCTAAACTAATTTTAATAGCTTTATTATCGTTATAAAAATCCTCCAAGACTACTTCTTTAGATTTTTCTTCAATCCTATATTGGTTAGCTGCTAGTAAGTCAGCTTTTTTCCTAGCTTCATCAGCACTTTGTAACTTTGAGATATTATTATTCAGAATATTAATTTTTTTATTGACTGATTTTTTATGACTAGAAACTTTCTTTAACAATTCAGACTTCATCTGATCTAACCTATCATTCGCTTTATTTAAAGAATAAAAATCATCTATAGCTTGGCTCATAAATTCATATCCATTTTCTTTAAAATTTAATTGTGTTAATTTCAGGCAATGAAATTCTTTAATTTTTTTATCATCCCTATAATCAAAAGCTAACAAATTTCCCTTAATAATATCATCTCTAAGCTCTAAAAACAATGTGTTTAGCCTACTTTTCTCATCTTCACTTACAAGACCCCAATTTATTCTAGGGTCAATACCAGCCCTATAAATTAATTCTTTTCCAACTATAGGAGAAAAACCCTCGTAGTTTTGATAAAATAATTTAAAAGGCACCTGGCTATCAGGAATATTTTTATCTAGGCTAAGGATATCTAGATTAAAGTTATCATCGGTTATATCAATCTTATCACTAGGTATTCTTTGATATTCTAAAGACGGGAATATCTCTCTAATAGAAGACATTTCCTGGTTTACTCTTTTTATTGCATCAATTATCTTATAGGATTCGTTGGTCAAAATAATATTTGAGTGTCTACCCATAATTTCAACAATAATCTTCTTGCTAGTGTCAAATCCCATTTCATCTATAGATCCTACAGATATTTCCACAATTCTATCCAGACCTATTTGTTTAACATCTAGTATCTTGCCTTGTTTTAGGTGTTTCCTTAAAACCATGCAAAAATTATCAGGAACTTCGGGATTCTCATATTTTTTATTTGTAAAATTAATTCTTGCCTCATTATTATTAGCGCTTATCAATAATTTATAAGATTTACCCATAGAATATATATCTAAGACTAAATCATATCTAGAAGGCTGAGAAATTTTTTGAATTTTTCCTCCAAGAATCTCTTTTTTTAATTCGTTTACAATTTTTCTAGTAACTATTCCATCAAAACTCATATTTTCACCTCATTTATATTATACACTAAGATAACATCATACTTGAAGTAAATCCATATAAAAGTAAAATAATTTAAACAAGGGGGAGCGATGAAAAAGGGATTTTTATTGGTAATATCAGGTCCGTCAGGAGTAGGAAAGGGAACCGTCCTTCATGACTTGATGAATACACAAAGTAATTTAGTTTATTCAGTATCAGCAACCACAAGAAAAAAAAGAGATGGTGAAATTGAAGGAGTCAGCTACTTTTACAAGACGCATGAAGAATTCGAAGATATGATTTCAAAAGGTGCTTTCCTTGAATACGCTCATGTCCATAACAATTACTATGGTACTCCCAGAGAATTTGTGGAAAATAAAATTAACGAAGGAAAAATAGTAATATTAGAAATAGATGTCCAGGGAGCTCTTAATGTCAAGAAGAATACTGATAATGGAGTCTTTATTTTTTTGGCACCGCCTAGCTTGCAAGAACTTAAAAGAAGAATTGTAGGTAGAGGTACAGAGACAGACGAAGATATAAATATCAGAATGACTAATGCAAGAAAAGAACTTGAACATATCAAAGATTACGACTACTTAGTAGTAAACGATCACTTAAACTCAGCAATTACTTCAGTAAATGAAATAATCAATGCTGAAAAACACAAAGTTTTTAGAGAAGAAAATATTGAATTTGAGGAGAATTAATGAAAAACCCATCATTTAAAACATTATCAGAAGTAAGCCCAAGTAGATATGAAATTTGTATGATGTGCGCAAAAAGAGCAAGAAGAATAGTAAACGGTTCTGCTCCACTTACAAAAGAAGTCGAAGCAAAACCAGTTACCCAAGCACTTCATGAAATAATTGAAGGCAAAGTTACTAAGAAAAATAGATAAGATGCTTAAGGGCAAAAATATACTTTTAGGAGTAAGCGGAGGAATAGCAGCGTATAAAGTTTTAGACCTCTGCTCAAAGCTAAAAAAAAGAGATGTAAATCTTAAAATAATAATGACAAAATCTGCTACTGAGTTTATAAGTCCCTTGTCTTTCGAAACAATGGGAAGATGCTTGGTATATACCGATTTATTTGAAGGCCACCACGAAATTGTCCACCACATCGAATTAGTAAAATGGGCTGATTTAATGCTCATAGCTCCTGCAAGTGCAAATACTATAGCAAAAATGGTAAATGGTGTTGCTGATAATTTTCTCACCTCATCTTATTTAGCTTGTGATAAGGATGTAATTATTGCACCAGCAATGAACACCAATATGCTTAAGGCAAAGGCTACACAGCGAAATCTAAAGACCTTAGAAGATGATGGAGTAAAGATAATTAAACCTGAACCAGGTCTACTAGCCTGTAATACTGTAGGAGATGGTAGAATGGAAGAGCCATCCGAAATCGTTGACTACTTAGATTCCTATTTTACAAACAAGGATCTAGCAGGTAAAAAAATAATAGTTACGGCAGGACCTACCATCGAACCAATAGATTTTGTAAGGTACATATCGAATAATTCTAGTGGTAAAATGGGCTATAATATAGCAAATGAAGCTAGAAAACGTGGAGCCTATGTAGTACTTATATCAGGACCCGTAAATCCATTTAAAGTTAATGACATAAAGAGAATAGAAGTAAAAACAAATTTAGAAATGAAGAAGGCTATCGAAAGAGAATTTAAAGATTCTGATGCTTTAATAATGTCAGCTGCTCCAGTAGATTATAGGTCTAAGTATGTAAGCAATAAAAAATTAAAGAAAACTGGTAATAGCCTCAATCTTGAATTGGTTGAAAATCAAGACATCATAAAATATTTTGGGTCAATTAAGAATAAACAAGCAATTATAGGTTTTGCAGCAGAAACAGATAATTTAATTGAAAATGCTAATAAAAAATTAAATGAGAAAAATCTTGATTATATAATAGCTAATGACTTAACAAAATGGGGGGCAGGATTTGATGTAGATACTAATGTTGCATCTATTATATCTAAGGATGAAGTCAAAAATTTAGATATAATGCCAAAAAGTGAGCTAGCAAATAAAATATTGGATTTGTTAAGGTGATATATTGTACGCAAAAGTAATTATTGATAGTAAGAGCCGATTTTTAAATAGGTCTTTTACCTATCATATACCAGAAAAATTAAATAATAAATTAAAAAGAGCAATGAGAGTCTTAGTGCCATTCGGTAAGGGCAATAAGACTAGCGTTGCTTTTGTTTATGAAATTATTGATAAACTTGATGAGGATTTTAAGACAAAAGATATTATATCTATCATTGATGAAAATAAGCTAATTGAAGATGAATTAATCGACCTAGCTTTCTATATGTCAAATACCTATCTTTCTCCAATTCAGCTATCCCTCAAGCAAGTTTTGCCACCAACTAGGATCGATAAAATCAATACTTATTATCAGAGCAAAATAAAAAGCGATGACGAAATACTAAAATTTTTATCACGCAAAAGATCTAAAGAAGAATTTGTCAAAAAGTTTCCAGATAAATTAGATAAACTTTACTCCTATTTAGAAAAAGATATGGTAAAGCTTATATATGATGCTAAAGATAAACATAAAGTATCCTACGATACCTTTATTAAGCTTATAGATAATAAAGCTTCACTGCCTAAAAATGCTAAAAAACAAATAGAAATTGTATCATATCTTAAGGAAAATGGTACAAGTGAACAAAAAATCCTTTTACAAGCCACCTCTGCAAGTACTTCATCAATAAAATCTCTAGAAGATAAAAATATTATTGAAAAATTTGAAAAAGAAAGTGAAAAATCCCTAATAGTCGACCACAAAGACTACAAAAGCCATGTTTTAAATGAAGAGCAAGCAAAGGCTTTTAACAAAATAGAGTCAAAAGATAGTGGTAAATATTTGTTATTCGGTGTAACAGGATCTGGTAAAACAGAAATATTTTTACAAGTTGTAGAAGAAACTATTAACGAAGGTAAAGAAGCCATCATTTTGGTCCCGGAAATTTCCCTAACACCTCAAACCATAGAGAGATTTGTGGGTAGATTTAAACAAAAAATAGCAATTATGCACTCAAGGCTAACTCCAAAAGAAAGATTTAACCAATGGCGAATGATAAAAAATGGTGAAGTAAAAATAGCCATAGGAGCCAGATCAGCAATCTTTGCTCCATTTAAAAATTTGGGCGCCATAATAATAGATGAAGAACATGACAAATCATATATATCAGCCCAAGATCCAAAGTATCATACAAGTGATATAGCAAACTTTAGAGCAAACTACCAAAATGCCAAACTAATACTAGCATCAGCTACACCATCGATAAATACGATGAAAGATGCTATGGATGGAAAATATGAAATCTTAACTCTCAAACAAAGGGTAAATAAAGTCATGCCTGAATTATCAATTATCGATATGAGGGAAGAGCTTAAAAATTCTAATTATTCTATGCTTTCATTGAGATTACAAGAAGAAATAAGAAAAAATCTAGAAAACCATGAACAAACAATTTTATTTCTAAATAAAATAGGACATGATTCCTTTACTTTTTGTAGATCTTGCGGTTATGTCGTAAAGTGTGAAGCCTGCGATGTCGCAATGACATATCATAAAAATGTTAATAAACTTGTCTGCCATTATTGCGGTCGAACAAAAAACCAAGTTACGATTTGCCCAAATTGCCACTCAAAAAAAATCAAAGAATTTGGAGCTGGTACCGAAAAACTAGAAGAAGAAGTAAGGTCCCTATTTAAGGGGGCAAATATACTCAGAATGGACTCTATGGTTGCAACCAACAGATCCAAATACGATCAAATGTATAAAAATATGAAAAATGGTAATATTGATATACTTCTTGGAACGCAAATGATAGCTAAAGGTCTTGACTTTGAAAATGTAACCTTAGTAGGAATAATAGCAGCTGATCTTTCCTTAAATGTAGGAGATTTTTCCGCTCAAGAAACAGCCTTCCAGCTCCTAACCCAGGTATCTGGAAGGGCAGGAAGGTCATCTAAATTAGGACGAGCGATAATTCAAACCTATAAACCAGATAATTTCGTTATACAAGCTGTTAAAAATAATGACTATTCAAGCTTTCTAAAAAGCGAGCTAAATATAAGAAACGCCTTTGCCTACCCACCCTATAAAAATTTGATATCTATTAGGGTAGTAAATAGCGATAGGGTAAGAGCAGTAGAAATTTCAAAACAAATGACTGATACACTAAGGGATGTAAACAAAGAACTTTTAGATGTTGAAATAATCGGACCTAACCCATGTAAGATATCAAGAATAAATAATAAATTCAGGTATAATATTCTTATAAAGGCCTCAGATAAGGACCTTGATGAAGTTAGAGATCATATAAAGTGGATAAGAAATGATTTTATAAACGATTATAAAGATACATCTTTTATAGTTTCTATCAATCCGGCTAATATGAATTAAGGAGTATAAATGTTTGATTTTTTAAGAAGAAAAAAGAAAAAAGATGAAATTGAAAAAAAAGAAGAAATAATAGATGAAAAATCAGAGTTAGAATCCATTGAGGATAAATCTGATAATGAAGAATCTGAAATCATTGATAATAATCTAGATAATGATGATTTCAATGCCTATAATTCTTATAATGAATACAACAAATTCAATACTAAAGAAGAAATTCAAAACCAAGAGAAAAAGACTGAGAATAAAGAAAAATCAGGAAGATTCATTGATCTAACAAAAGATGAGAAAACATCAGAATCAATCTCAGATTCCAACGAGGATGAGAAAGTATCAGATTCTATAGGAGATAATGAGCCTACAGAAAAAAGCGAATCAATCTTTGAAAGGCTAAAAAAAGGTCTTACAAAAACAAGAGATAACTTCACTTCAAATCTGAAAAACTTATTCACAAGAAATGTTAAAATCGACGATGATTTATATGATGATCTAGAAGAAATTTTAATATCTGCTGACATTGGCATGACATCTACTGTTGAAATTGTTGATACACTAAGGGATGAAATAAAGAAAAGATCAATAAAAGAAAGTGAGCAAATCTATCCTCTTCTTAAAGAAATAATGATTAGCAAACTAGATGAGAACAATCTTGATAATTCAATCACCTATAAGGATGGTGATTTAACTGTTATCCTAGTCATAGGAGTAAATGGAGTAGGTAAAACAACGACAATAGGCAAACTTGCTAATAATTTCAAAAAGGAAGGCAAAAAAGTAATGCTTGCAGCAGCTGATACATTTAGGGCTGCAGCAATTGAACAATTGGGAGAATGGGCTCATAGAGCTGATGTAGAGATGATTGCTGATAAAGAAGGGGCTGATCCATCTGCAGTAATATTTGATGCTATTAAATCTGCAAGAAGCAATGATGTGGATGTTCTTATATGCGATACAGCTGGTAGGCTTCATAATAAGAAAAATCTTATGCAGGAGCTTGATAAAATAAATAGAACTATTGACACCCACGCGGTCAATGCCCATAGGGAAAATCTTTTGGTTCTAGATGCAGCAACTGGCCAAAACGCAGTAAGTCAGCTAAGAGAATTTAAAAATGTTACGGATATAACTGGTCTTATCCTAACAAAACTTGATGGCACAGCCAAAGGAGGAGTAATATTTCCTCTACAAGTAGAAGTTAAAGTACCAGTCAAATATATAGGAGTTGGTGAAGGAATAGACCACTTACAAAAATTTGATTCAAAATCTTTTGTAGAAGCTATGTTTTAATGTTGAAATATAGGTTTTTAGGGGTATACTATATCAGTACTACAACAATCACACTTAGGGATGCTTATATCGTTGCCTATCAGGTTATATAAGCAGTTGAAGTAAGTGGAAGAACAAACGGAGGTAAATATGGCAGTAGTTTCAATGAAAAAATTATTAGAAGCCGGTGTACACTTTGGACACCAAACTAGAAGATGGAACCCTAAAATGGCAAAATACATCTTCACAGAAAGAAATGGTATCTATATAGTTGATCTTCAAAAGACAGCTAACCAAATAGAAGATGCTTACAAAGCTATTAGAGATATAGTAGCTGATGGAGGTAAGGTTCTATTTGTAGGTACAAAAAAACAAGCACAAGACTCTATCCAAACTGAAGCAAAGAGATCTGGTCAATACTATGTATCTCACAGATGGTTAGGTGGAATGCTTACAAACTTCAAAACAATAAGAAAAAGTGTAGAAAAACTTCAAAGATATGAAAAGATGGAAGAAGATGGAACATTTGATCTTCTACCTAAAAAAGAAGTTCTACAATATCAAAAAGAAATGGATAAACTAGAAAGAAACCTTGGCGGTATCAAAGATATGGTTGAACTACCAGATGTATTATTCGTAGTTGATCCAGGTGAAGAATCTATAGCTGTACATGAAGCTAAAATTCTTGGAATCCCAGTAGTTGCAATTGTCGATACAAACTGTGATCCAGATTTAGTTGATATTGCAATACCAGGAAACGATGATGCAATAAGAGCTGTAAAGCTTATAACATCAGTTATGGCAGATGCTGTAATAGAAGCTAATCAAGGTAACGAATTTGACCCATCAGCAGATGAAGAGGCATTTGAAGAAGATACTGAAGAAGCTGATGATTCTATAGAAACTGAAGAAGAAGAAGTTTCTGAAGAAGAACTAAAAGAAGCAGCTGAAGAAATCGAGACACAAGCATTCGAAGAAAACGAAGCAGAATAATAAAGGGGTAAAAGATGGCAATTAGTGCAAAATTAGTAAAAGAATTAAGAGAAAGATCTGGCGCTGGAATGATGGACTGTAAAAAGGCCCTTGAAGAAGCCGGCGGTGATATCGATAAGGCTCAAAAAATCCTTAGAGAAAAAGGTCAAGCTACACTAGACAAAAAAGCAGGTAGAATTGCTGCAGAAGGTGTAATTGGTTCTTACATCCACAATGATAAAATTGGTGTAATTGTAGAAATCAATACTGAAACTGATTTCTCTGCAAACACAGATTCTGTTAAGCAATTTGCTAAAGACCTTGCTATGCACATTGCTGCAAGCAATCCTAAATATATATCAGAAGCAGATGCTGATGAAGCAGATGTAGCTGAACAAAAAGAAATCCTAATCAAACAAGCTATGAATGAGGCAAATGAAAATATGCCAGAAGATAAAAAACAAATGATAGCTGAGAAAAAGGTTGAAGGAAGACTTAAAAAATGGTTCTCTGAAGTATGCCTACTAGATCAAGCATTCATTAAAAATCCTGATCAAACAATAGAACAATTACTAAGAGATACAGCTAATGGTGTTGGAGAAAACATCAAAATTAGAAGATTTGCTAGATTTGAAGTAGGCGAAGGTCTTGAAAAGAAAGAAGAAGACTTCGCAGCAGAAGTAGCAGGTCAAATGAACCTATAATTTAATATTAGGAGATTATATCTCTAATAAATCTCTCATAAGGTGTAGAGTAATGCCTTGTGAGAGATTTTTTTATTAAAAAATATAAGCTTAGGCCTCTAAATTCAACCTATATAGTAGGAGAATCTTATGACTATTGATGTTCACTAATCTAAGTATTAAGTTATTTAAATAATAAATTAAATTAATAGTTGATTTTTTTATCAATAAAGTGTAGTATATATATAGATAATTTATTACGATAATGTGTTTAAGGAGTTATTATGAAAAATGAAACTAAAATTAGACTACCAAATTTATTTGAAGCAGTTCTTCCAATATTTACCATGGTAAGTCTAATGATTTATGTCTTTGTAATCGCCAAAAATGGTGAGGAAAATATTTATAATGCAGCTCACCTTCCACTTATTTGCGGAATTATGGTAGCTTCTCTTGTAGGGCTTATGTGTGGAAGAAGCTTTAGAGAAATGCTTGATGGAATGATAGATAGAATTAGAACAACTCTAGATGCAATTTTAATATTATTAACTGTTGGTTTATTAATATCATCCTTCATGATTTCTGGAACAATACCTGCCCTAATCTACTACGGTTTAGAGTTATTAAATCCAAAACTTTTTCTACCAATTGGTTGTATAATAACATCGCTAGTAAGTCTATCATGCGGGTCATCATGGACTGCAACAGCAACAATAGGTATAGCTTTTATGACTATAGGACAGGGTCTTGGAATAAATCCTGCCATAACTGCTGGTATGGTAATCTCAGGAGCTTACATAGGTGATAAATTCTCTCCTTTATCAGATACAACTAACCTTGCAGCCGGTGTTGCTAAGACAGGTTTATTTGATCATGTGACAGCAATGGTTTCTACAACTGGGCCTACCTTTATTATATCGTTAATCCTTTATACTTTGATAGGGCTAAGGGCTAATATTGTAAACTATGACCCAAATATAGCTGAAGGAATAAAAAGTGCACTCGTAAGCAATTTTAATTTAAATCCACTAGTTCTTTTGCCAATATTATTAATTATTTTGCTTTGTGTTTTAAGAATTGAAGGTCTTGCTGGAGTAATTATTTCTGTATGCGTTGGATTGGTATTTTCAATCATTTTTCAAAAGCAAAGATCTCTAGCTGAAATATTTGCAATTCTCCACTACGGACCAAGTATTGAGACAGGGAATGATTTTGTAGATAAAGCGCTAGCGAAGGGTGGAATGGATAATCAAATGTGGACAGTTAATCTCATACTCCTGGCAGTTTCATTTGGAGGAGCATTAGAAAAAGCTGGTATAATTAAAAAACTTTTCTCTCACTTAAAAGAAAGAATTGATACAGTTGGTGGTCTAGTAGGTTTAACCATGCTTACATCAATTTTCTGTGATGCTACCATGTGCGACCAATTTTTAGGAATTGGAGTACCAGCTCCTTTATACGAAGATAAGTACGATGAACTTGGACTTTCTCGTAATATGTTATCAAGAACTCTAGAAGATGCAGGCACCCTATGGGCTGTAATGTTTCCTTGGACTGCTTGCGGCGCATACCAAATGAAAACACTAGGTGTAAGCCCTATAAAATTCTTCCCTTTTGCATTTGTAAATCTTCTAAATCCAATTTATGCTCTAATTACAGCAATGTTTAAAAGAAATATCTTTTGGGCAGATGGTTCTTATACAAACCTATTTGGTAAAACAAAAATGAAAAAAATAGCAAAAGCACCTGAAGACTCATTAAAATTCGCCTTGGAACAGTTAGATAAATTAAGAAAAACTGGGAAAGCACCTCAATTAAATTAAAATACTTAATATAGAGAGCCTTGTGCTCTCTTTTTTTATAAAAATTTTAAAAGATTGCTTTTTAAAGTATAGTAAAAATGTAAGAAATAACACTTTAAATCATTTGTTAATGATTATATATAAAAAGAAAGGATATTTATGACTATTAAAAATCATCCAACAGAACTAATAGGTAACACACCATTACTAAAGCTTAATTCTCTTAAAAAAGAGGGAAGAGCTGATATTTATGTAAAGGTAGAAAAAAACAATATAGCTGGTTCAATCAAGGATAGGATTGCTCTTTACATGATAGAAGAAGCAGAAAAAAGTGGAGAATTAAAAAAAGGCGGAACAATTGTAGAACCTACTAGCGGTAACACTGGTGTAGCCCTTGCTGCTCTAGCAGCTGCAAAAGGTTACAACTTAATCCTAACTATGCCTGCATCTATGAGTATAGAAAGAGCAAAACTTGCTATGGCATATGGCGCTAAAGTCATAAGAACTACAGAAGGCGCATTACAAGGATCCGTTGATAAAGCTAAAGAATTAGCTGAAGAAAACGGCTATTTCATGCCGGACCAATTTTCAAATCCTGCTAATATCAAAGCACACTATGAAACAACTGGGCCTGAAATTCTAGCTGAAATTAGTCCAGATGCCTTTATAGCAGGAGTAGGTACAGGAGGAACTGTAACAGGAGTTGGTAGAAAATTAAAAGAAGTAAATCCAAGCACTAAAATATACGCTATAGAACCTGCTGAAAGTCCACTTTTATCAGGAGGCAAGGCCAGCGGCCATAAGATCCAAGGTATAGGTGGTAACTTCATACCAAAGAACCTTGATTTTGATATAGTCGATGGAATAGTAGATGTAAAAGGTGATGATGCAATAGAAATGTCTAGATTTTTAGCAAATAACGAAGGATTAGCTGTTGGTATATCATCAGGTGCCAATGTTAAAGGCGCTATAGAGATAGCTGATAAATTAGGAGAGGGGAAAGTTGTGGTAACTGTTCTACCTGATACAGGTGAAAGATATCTATCAACTGAGTTATACGGAAATGTTGAATTATAACCAATATAAAGAAGAATTAATAGAAAACGCCCTAAAAAAAGATCCAGCATTAAAGAGTAAAGAGGAGGCAGTCCTCTTCTCTGCTGGAATCAAGGCTCTACTAGCCCATTATATTGCTCATAATTTATATCTAGAGGGTAAATTGTATGAGGCAGAGGAAACCGCCTATAAAGCTAGAATGGAAACTGGTATTGAAATCCATCCAGGAGCTAAAATAGGACGCAGATGTTACATAGACCATGGAATGGCAACAGTTATTGGAGAAACAGCTGAAATTGGTGATGATGTCTTAATATATCATTCAGTAACTCTAGGCGCAATTACAAATAAAAAAGTTAAAAGGCATCCAACTATCGGTAACAATGTAATGATAGGAGCTGGTGCTGTATTGCTAGGCAATATTCACATAGGAGATAACAGCATGATTGGGGCAAACTCTGTTGTTCTTACTGATGTTCCAAATGATTCAACTGCAGTTGGCTCTCCTGCAAGGATAATACCTCACAAAAAGTAGCTTAGGCTGCTTTTTTTATTTCAAATGAAAACTATTTCGTATAATTATAAAAATCGGGTATAATAATTATTGGAATGAATTTTCCATATTATTGGAGGTGATATGATGTTTGATAATTTAAATCCAATAGTTGTTCTCATCATAGTTGTCGCCTTCGTATTGTTAGCTTTTTATTTTGGCTATCTTTATCGTAAGAAAAT
>OJLW01000128.1_pt1 | contig 41670 bp, 38 predicted proteins | sample 1597021 | NCBI WGS metagenome assembly OJLW01 (sample SAMEA3904676, study PRJEB24821) | metagenome | biome: Builtin; feature: hospital; material: surface | place: USA | collected 2013-06-03
GTCAAGTGCAGCAGATTGGTTACTCCGATCACCTCGCTTACAAAACTCAAGTAGCCGTTCAATGAGTGTTTTAGCACTGCTTAGAGTTGATGCTTCTCATCATTTCCGCAGCATAAAACGCGCTGTAAGCGATTCTGAGCGCCTTAGATTCTCGGTGGCGGTTTGAGTCGTCTTTCTTCCGTTCGACGCCCTGCGCGGCTTACAGGCCCCGTAGGGGCATGAAATCTCTAGCGCCTAGGCTATGGACTGGCGGGCTAGGCTCTCCGCGCGCAAAAATCCCGAATCAAAACCCGGATTGACCTATCAAACCCAGGAAGGAGGTGGGCACGTGGCCAAGGACGGCACCAACCGCGGCGGCAGACGCGTCCGCGCCGGCGCGAAACCCGATCCCCTCAAGGACAGGCTCGAAGCCGGCAAACCCGCCTCCAGGCTGCTCCATAAAACAATCATCAGCGAAAAGTGCGCGCTCCGCTGGGGCCGTTTCGTGGGGCTGAATTCTGTATTATCCGTGCTGCACGCTACAATTGCTTGGCGTGAGTTTGTGGAGTGCCCCAACACTTCGCTTTATCGCAGCTCACGTCGTGAAATTGCGGGGCGTGGCGCAGCTTGGTAGCGCACCTGCTTTGGGAGCAGGGGGTCGCAGGTTCAAATCCTGTCGCCCCGACAAAGGCAAGCCCGCTCCTCGTGAGCGGGCTTGCTGCACATAGACATATTTTGCAATCAACTAGTACAGGAGTTATCCGTGAAGACTTCCGTCGAGAAGCTCAGCGAGACCCGCGTGAAGCTCAATGTGAGCGTCCCCTTCGACGAGCTCGGGAAGGAGATTGACCAGGCGTACAAGTCCATCGCCCAGCAGGTCAACATCCCGGGCTTCCGTCGCGGCAAGGCTCCGCGCCAGCTTATCGACGCACGCTTCGGCCGCGGCCCGATCCTGGAGCAGGTTGTCAACGACATGGTGCCGCAGCGTTACGAGCAGGCCATCAACGAGAATGAGCTGACTCCGCTCGCGCAGCCTGAGATCGAGATCACCAAGATCGAGGACAACGACGTCGTCGAGTTCGTGGCTGAGGTCGACGTGCGCCCGGAGATTGAGGTCCCGGACTTCTCCAAGATTGCTGTCACTGTTCCGGCCATCGAGATCGACGACGAGGCAGTCGACGCTGAGCTGGACAACCTGCGCTCCCGCTTCGGTGAGCTCAAGGACACCAAGCGCAAGATGAAGACCGACGACTTCGCCATCATCGACATCGAGGCATTCGTTGACGGCGAGAAGGTCGAGGAGGCTTCTACCGAGGGCCTGACCTACCAGATCGGCGGCGACGACCTGATCAAGGGCCTGGACACCGCGCTTCGCGGCATGAAGACCGGCGAGGACAACGAGTTCACCTCCACCATCCAGCAGGGCGAGCACAAGGACAAGGAGGCCACCTTCAAGGTCCACGTCCAGCAGTCCAAGGAGCGCAAGCTGCCGGATCTCGACGACGACTTCGTGCAGGAAGCATCCGCGTACGACACGGTCGAGGAGCTGCGCGAGGCAACCAAGTCCGAACTGGAGGAGAACACCAAGGCAGAGCAGGCTGCGAACATTCGCGACGAGGTCCTCAAGGCCGCGCTCGCCGAGGCGAAGTTTGAGCTGCCGGAGTCCGTCGTGGAAGAGCAGGTGCACAACCAGCTGCACCAGCTGCTCGGCCAGATGGCGCACGACGAGGCTGCACTGGCGCAGCTGCTCGAGGCGCAGGGCACGACCCGCGAGGAGTTCGACAAGAAGTCCCGCGAGCAGGCCGAGGAGTCTGTGCGCACCCAGCTCTTCCTCGACGCGGTTGCGGAGCAGGAGCAGCCGGAGGTCTCCCAGCAGGAGCTGACCGATCACATCCTGTTCACCGCACAGTCCTACGGCATGGACCCGAACCAGTTCGTGGCCCAGCTGCAGCAGTCCGGCCAGATCGGCAACCTGTTCGCAGACGTTCGCCGCGGCAAGGCACTCGCCGGCGCGATCTGCCTGACCACCGTGACCGACGACAAGGGCAACTCCGTTGACCCGAACGACTACTTCGGCGAGATCGAAGAGGACGAAGATGTCGAGGCCGTCGAGACCGAGGCTGAAGAGAAGTAGGCCGGTGCGGTAGGCGTCGATAAGCACATGCATGAGGCCACTGCCCTTAAGGGCGGTGGCTTTTTGCATGCTTGGAAGCGTGTACGCCGGTAGCGAACAGGGGCCACAAATGCCTTTGCCCCGAGTAGGGTAGGGGCATTACAACACGAAATTAGACTTCAAGGAGCGTCATATGACATCGCCAACCAACGGCATGAACCTCGGGGACTCCGTCTACGAGCGCCTGCTGCGCGAGCGCATCATCTTCCTCGGCCAGCAGGTCGACGACGAGATTGCGAACAAGCTCTGCGCGCAGATCCTGCTGCTGTCCGCGGAGGATCCGAACCGCGACATCTCCCTCTACATCAACTCGCCCGGCGGCTCGGTGACCGCGGGCATGGCGATCTACGACACGATGAAGTACTCCCCGTGCGACGTGGCCACCTACGGCATGGGCCTGGCTGCTTCCATGGGCCAGTTCCTGCTCTCTGGTGGCACGAAGGGCAAGCGCTACGCGCTGCCGCACGCTCGCATCATGATGCACCAGCCGTCTGCCGGCGTTGGCGGCACCGCGGCTGATATCGCGATCCAGGCGGAGCAGTTTGCGCAGACCAAACGCGAGATGGCCGAGCTGATCGCCGAACACACCGGCCAGACCTTTGAGCAGATCACCAAGGACTCGGACCGCGACCGTTGGTTCACCGCCCAGCAGGCAAAGGAATACGGCATCGTTGACCACGTCATCGAGCACGTCGCGCAGACCGACGGCCCAGTAGGCAACTAACCCGGAACACCTACATACGCAAAGGACTTAATACATGACTTTCCAGATGCCGAACTCTCGCTACGTCCTGCCGCAGTTCTTGGAGGAGACCTCCTTCGGCACTAAGCAGATCGACCCTTACGGCAAGCTCTTCGAGGAGCGCATCGTCTTCCTCGGCACCCAGGTCGATGACACCTCCGCCAACGACATCATGGCGCAGCTGCTGGTGCTGGAGTCGCAGGACCCGGACCGCGACATCACCATGTACATCAACTCGCCCGGCGGCTCTTTCACTGCGCTCATGGCGATCTACGACACGATGCAGTACGTCCGCCCGGACGTGCAGACCGTCTGCCTCGGCCAGGCCGCGTCCGCCGCGGCGGTGATCCTCGCCGCTGGTGCCCCGGGCAAGCGCGCCGCGCTGCCGAACTCGCGCGTGCTCATCCACCAGCCTGCCACCCAGGGTACCCAGGGCCAGGTCTCTGACCTGGAGATCCAGGCAAACGAGATCGAGCGCATGCGCCGCCTGATGGAGGACACCCTGTCCCACCACACCGGCCGCACCTCTGAGCAGGTCCGCGAGGATACCGACCGCGACAAGATCCTCACCGCGGCAGAAGCCGTCGAGTACGGGATCATCGACCAGGTCTTTGATTACCGCAAGCTCAACGCCTAAATAGCGGAGCGCGAAAAGCGCCGCCCCTGCGTTTCGCGGGAGCGGCGCTTTTCGTGTGTCTTGCGGGGCCGGGTTCCAGACCTAGTTACAGAACGGTACCGCGTTCTTCACCGCGGCAGGTGCCTGTGCGAAGTCCTCGCGCGCCCAGCACGCGCCGTTCTCGTTCGTGCCGTGCGGGTCAACGCTGACCCAGCCGCCGTCCTTCGACGCCCAGAAGTACTCCTGCCCGGTATCCGGCATGACGGTCCGTGCCCACGCGCCGTCGCAGAAAGTGCTGTACTCCTGGTTGCCGCTGCCTGCGCCCTGTTCGGGCCAGGCGCAGCCGTTGGAGCCATCGTCCACCGCGACCGTCTCCGTAATGACCTGCTCGCGTACCTCCTCGCGCGGGGACCTGCGGGTGCTGGTCTTCCGCGTCGAAGTGGACTTGCTTGTCGACGTCTCCGTGGACGTCTTCTTCGACGAAGACGATGTCTTCGATGAGGAGGTTTCTGTCTCGTCTGCGTCCTCGTTTTCGCTTGCCGTAGTTGTCGGCGAGCTTTCCGTCGTGGGGGTAGCCGTCGTGCTGGTCGCCGGGAAGTCAATCACCGGCTCGGCCAACCGCGCCTCTTCCTCGGCGGACGCAGCGCAGCCCGCGAGCGCCACCGTGGCGATAACGGCGACGAGAAGGGACTGGGTGCGGTTGCGTTTCACTTCGCTGTTCCTTTCGGGCTCCCTCACGAGTGGATAACGCTACTAGCGTAGCCGATCGGGCTTAGAGGAACTGTGTCAAGGCCCGGTTGAATTCCTCCGGTCGCTCGATGGCCACTTGGTGAGAGCCGGGATCGATCACGACCTGCTCCACCGGCCCCGCCACGCCCTCGGCAATACGCGCGAGTTCGGCGGGCCTGGTCGACGGATCCTGCGCGCCGGCGATGGTGAGCACCGGGCAGGTGATCGCGCTCAGCTCTTCGGCGAAGTCCCAGCCGGCGAGCGCGTCGCCGTTTTGCGCGTAGCCCTCGCCGTCGATGCCGACGACCATGTCGCGGACGCGGCGCACCTCGTCGGGGTGGCTTGCGCGGAAGCCCTCGGTGAACCAATTTTCCATCATCCCGTCCGCGAGTGCCGCCATGCCCTGCTCGCGCGCGATTGCGGTGCGCTCGCGCCACTTCTCCTCGCCACCGAGGTAGGTCGCGGTGCAGGCGAACACGGCCTTTTCCACCCGCCCGCTTTTCGCGGCGAGGTACTGGGCGAGCGCCCCGCCGAGCGAGAGGCCGACGACGCGGAAGCGGTTGACGCCGACCTGGTCCAGGGCCTGGAGGATATCGGCGGCAAGCGTATCCATCGTGGTCGTCCCCGGGGCGACGCGCGCCGCCTCAGACTGCCCGTGGCTGCGGTGGTCCACCGTGACGACGCGGAAGTGCTCCGCGAGGACGGGGATCTGCTTTGCCCAGGCCTCGTGCGTAGTGCCGATGGAACTGAGCAGCACGACTACGGGTGCGCTGCTGTTGCCGTGTTCGGTGACGTGCAGGTTGGTCATTGCGGCTCCTTCGATGTTGGGGTGATGTCCTCAGGCCCCATTGTGCGTGAAAATAGAGCGTGGTGGAGGAGCGGGCGCTTCCATGCACGCCCGTCCTTCGCCGGTTTGACGCAGCAACTACACTTGGGGTTCATCCTTTCAACCCCGTCCGTGGCCCGGGGTGCGTGCCGCCAAGCAACCACGGACTGTGCATCGTAGGAATTCAGGAGAAGACAGCTCACATGGCAGGAACACACGACAGCTCGGATCTGCTCAAGTGCTCATTTTGTGGCAAGAGCCAGAAGCAGGTGCGCAAGCTCATCGCGGGCGGTGGAGTGTACATCTGCGACGAGTGCATCGAGCTGTGCAACGAGATCATCGAGGAGGAGCTCGCCGGCTCGCAGCAGAACCAGGCGGGCGATTCCGAGCGGCTGCCGCGCCCGTCCGAGATCACCGCGTTCTTGGACCAGTACGTCATTGGCCAGGATCAGGCCAAGCGCACGCTGGCGGTCGCGGTGTACAACCACTACAAGCGCATCAAGGCGGACACGCTGGCCTCGCCTGCGCGCCGCCGCGAAGACGACGTGGAGATCTCCAAGTCCAACATCTTGCTGCTCGGCCCGACCGGCTCCGGTAAGACCTACTTGGCGCAGACGCTTGCGCGAATGCTGAACGTGCCTTTCGCTATCGCTGACGCAACCAGCCTGACGGAGGCCGGTTACGTGGGCGAGGACGTGGAGAACATCCTGCTGAAGCTGCTGCAAGCTGCCGATTTTGACGTCAACCGGGCCCAGACCGGCATCATCTACGTCGATGAGGTGGATAAAATCTCCCGCAAGTCGGAGAACCCCTCGATCACCCGCGACGTCTCCGGCGAGGGCGTGCAGCAGGCGCTGCTGAAGATCCTGGAAGGCACCGTTGCATCCGTGCCCCCGCAGGGCGGTCGCAAGCACCCGAACCAGGAGTTCATCCAGCTGGACACGACGAACATCCTGTTCATCGTCGCCGGCGCGTTCGCTGGCCTGGACAAGGTCATCGCGGAGCGCGTGGGCAAGAAGGGCATCGGCTTCGGCGCCGAGATCGACTCCAAGGACGAGCGTGACGAGGCGAATCTGCTGGCCAACGTGCAGCCCGGCGACCTGGTCAAATTCGGCCTGATCCCCGAGTTCATCGGCCGCCTGCCCGTGATCGCCACCGTGGAGGACCTCGACCGCGACGCGATGGTGCGCGTGCTCACCGAGCCGAAGAACTCCCTGGTCAAGCAGTACGAGCGCCTGTTCGCCATGGACGGCGCGGAGCTCGTGCTTAGCGACGACGCGCTGGGACTCATCGCCGACAAAGCCGCAGAGCGCAAAACCGGTGCCCGTGGTCTGCGCGGCATCATGGAGGAGCTCCTCGTGCCGGTCATGTACGAACTGCCTGACCGGGAGGGCGTCTCCCAGGTCATCATCGACGGCGCGGTGGTGCGTGGCGAGGCCGAGCCCGAGTACTTGAGCGCCGACGAGAAGCGCTCGGCGTAGTCTCTGGCTAGTAGATCCCGCCCTCGGGCTCGCTGAGGTAGTCGTGGTTGTCCGAGGAGTCCTCAGCAGGCGTCGGCGGGGTAGCCTCCAGGTAGCTGTCGTAGCCGGAGGGCGAAATGCTCGTGGTCAGAAACGCGATCACGGTGTCGATAACCATGCGGCGCATCCCCGTGATGTTGCGCTCCGAGCGGAAGTCCACGCCCCGCAGGCCCTGGGCGACATCGCCCACCCCGGCGGGGAAGAAGCAAAGCGAAATCAGCAGCAAAAGCACGTCGTCGGCGGAGATACCGGGACGGAACGCGCCCGAATCCTGGCCGATGAGCAGCAGGCGCTCCAAGTGCAGCGCGACGTCCTCAGGCCGCTGGGAAAAGAGCGAGTCTGCGTCCTCGAGGGCCGGGTCGAGCTGCTCGCGCAGCAGGATCACGACTGCGTCCGGGTGGTCCTTGATGGCCATATACAGGGCGTCGATAAAGCGGCGCATGCCCTCGACGGGCACCGCGTAGGAGCGGTTGAGGACGGACTCCGGCGGGCGCAGCTGCTCCAGCGCGCGCAGCACGGCGCGAGCATACAGGCCCTTCTTGTCGCCGAAGTTGTAGTGGATTTTCCGCTTGGACATGCCGGACGCCTTCGCGATGTCCTCCAGCTTCGTGGCGTGGAAGCCCGCGTCCGCGAACATGCGCAGCGCGGTGGCCACGACCTCATCAACTGTGGCGTCAGCGGGGGCGTCGAGCGGCGGGGTCGAAGCGTCTGCGGTGTGCTTTTCAGGCAGCGGCGTCACAGTGTCTCCTTGTCTCTCCAACCGGTTGGCGCAAACGCCGGTCGCCGCGTTGCGGCCATACGCCTCCATCGTGCCCTACTGGCACCCCCAATGTCCCAGCCTGAAGAAAACGCCCACATTTTCCTGCGGAAAAGCGCCCAAACGGGGGGAGCGAACCCACCGGCTCATGCTTGATGGTTCCTATACTTGGGGCCGTGCCATCGAAGCGCTGGCGGCGAAACGTCGGCGCGCCTAGAAGAACACTTGCAAGGAGCCATCATGTCCAGTCCTGTCAACGTTGTGGTCACCGGCGCTGCCGGCAACATCGCATACTCCCTGCTGTGGCGCATCGCCGCAGGTGACGTTTTTGGTAAGGAGCAGCCGGTCAACCTCACGCTGCTGGAAATCCCGGCCGCTGCCCGTGCTGCCGAGGGCACCGCGATGGAGCTCAACGATTCCGCGATGCCGCTGGTCAACGACATCACCGTGACCGACGATCAGTGCAAGGCTTTCGAGGGCGCGAATGCGGCCTTCCTGGTCGGCGCGAAGCCGCGCGGCAAGGGCGAGTCGCGTGCTGACATGCTCGCAGCCAACGGCAAGATTTTCATCGAGCAGGGTCGCGCGCTGAACGACGGCGCGGCTGACGACGTCCGCGTGCTCGTGGTGGGCAACCCCGCCAATACGAACGCCTACATCGCTGCCAAGGCGGCACCGGACCTGCCTGCGGATCGCTTCAACGCGCTGATGCGCCTGGACCACAACCGCGCGGCGTCGATGCTGTCGCAGAAGCTTGAGGTTCCGTCCACGGCGTTCGAGCGCCTGGTGGTGTGGGGCAACCACTCCGACACGCAGTTCCCGGACATCACCTACGCCACCGTGGGTGGCGAGCCGCTGGCTGACAAGGTGGACCAGGACTGGTACACCGGCGAGTTCATCCCGCGCGTGGCCAAGCGCGGCGGCGAGATCATCGAGGTCCGCGGCAAGTCCTCCGCGGCGTCCGCGGCATCCGCTGCCGTTGACCACATGCGGGACTGGGTGCAGGGCACGGAGGGGCGTTGGACGACGGTGGCGCGGCCGTCGACAGGCGAATACGGCATCGACGCCGGCCTGGTCTTCGGCGTGCCGGTGACCGGTGCGGGCGGCGAGTGGGAGCTCGTCGACGGCCTCGAGATCAGCGACGCCCAGCGTCAGCGCATCGACGCGAACGTCACCGCGCTGCGCGAGGAAGCCGCAGTGGCCGACGGCCTCTTTTAAGCGGGGACTATGATGGGCAAGCGTGACTGATGCGAGGAATGATCAAGTAGGCAACAACCGCGCGGACGCTCTGCCCAAGAGCTGGGAGCCCGGCGACCACGAGTCGACCATCTATCAGCGATGGGTGGACAAGGGGTACTTTGAGGCGGACCCCAGCTCGGACAAGCCCGCCTACTCCATCATGCTGCCGCCGCCGAACGTGACCGGCCAGCTGCACATGGGCCACGCCCTCGACCACACGCTGATGGACTCTTTGGTGCGCCGCAAGCGCATGCAGGGATACGAGGTGCTGTGGTTGCCGGGCATGGATCACGCCGGCATCGCTACCCAGACCAAAGTCGAGACGAAACTGAAGGCCGAGGAGGGCAAGGACCGCTACGACTACGGCCGCGAGGAGTTCATCGACCGCGTCTGGGAGTGGAAAGAGCAGTACGGCGGCACGATTACCACGCAGATGCGAGCCATCGGTGACTCCGTCGACTGGTCGCGCGAGCGTTTCACCTTGGATGAGGGCCTGTCGAAGGCTGTGCAGACCATCTTCAAGCAGCTGTACGACGCGGGCATGGTTTACCGCGACTACCGCCTGGTGAACTGGTCGCCGGTGCTTGAGACCGCGGTGTCCGACATTGAGGTCGTGTACAAGGACGTCGAGGGTGAGTTCGTCTCGATCCGCTACGGCTCGCTTGACGACGCCGAGCCGCACCTCGTCGTCGCCACCACCCGCGTCGAGACGATGCTGGGCGACGTCGCCATCGCGGTCCACCCGGACGACGAGCGCTACGCACACCTGATCGGCCAGGAGTTTGCGCACCCGCTGCGCGACGACCTGAAGCTGAAGGTCATCGCCGACGACTACGTCGACATGGAACTCGGCACCGGCGCGGTGAAGATCACGCCTGCGCACGACCCGAACGACTACGAGGTGGGTCTGCGCCACGACCTGGACATGCCCATCATCATGGACGAGCAGGGCCGCATCGCCAACACCGGCACCCGCTTCGACGGCATGCCGCGGGAAGAGGCACGCGTCGCCGTGCGTGAAGCGCTGGCCGAGCAGGGCCGCATCGTTAAGGAAGTGCGCCCGTACGTGCACTCGGTGGGTCACTCGGAGCGCTCCGGCGAGCCGATCGAGCCACGCCTGAGCCTGCAGTGGTTTGTCAAGGTGGACAAGCTCGCCCAGATGTCGGGCGACGCGGTGCGTAACGGCGATACGAAGATCCACCCCGAGTCGATGGAGAAGCGCTACTTCGACTGGGTGGACAACATGCACGACTGGACCATCTCGCGGCAGCTGTGGTGGGGCCACCGCATCCCGATCTGGTACGGGCCGGAAGACGAAAAGGGCGAGCGCGACGTGGTTTGCGTCGGACCTGACGAGGAGCCGCCGGCAGGCTACGAGCAGGACCCGGACGTGCTGGACACCTGGTTCTCCTCCGCCCTGTGGCCGTTTTCCACCATGGGCTGGCCGGAGAAGACCCCAGAGTTGGCGAAGTTCTACCCGACTTCGGTGCTGGTGACCGCCTACGACATCCTGTTCTTCTGGGTGGCGCGCATGATGATGTTCGGCACCTTTGCTGGCGAGACCACGCCCGAGGTGCTCGGCGAAGGTACCGACGGCCGCCCGCAGGTCCCGTTCACAGACCTGTACCTGCACGGCCTGGTGCGCGACGAAAAGGGTCGCAAGATGTCGAAGTCTTTGGGCAACGGCATCGACCCCATGGACTGGGTCGAGCGCTTCGGCGCGGACGCACTGCGCTTCGCCCTCGCCCGCGGCGCGAACCCGGGCGTGGACCTGCCGATCGGCGACGATCACGCCGTCGCCGCCCGCAACTTCGCCACCAAGCTGTACAACGCGACGAAGTTCGCGCTGATGAACGGCGCGGCCGTGGGCGAGCTGCCGGAGCGCGGCACGCTCACCGACGCCGACCGCTGGATCCTCGACCGCGCCGAAGAACTCCGCGCCCGCGTGGACGCTTACCTGGACGACTACCAGTTCGCCAAGGCCAACGAGGCCATCTACCACTTCGCGTGGGACGAACTGTGCGACTGGTACCTCGAGATCGCGAAGACGCAGATCCCGCGCGCTGCTGCTGACGCGTCAGCGGAAGAAAAGGAGCGCGGCCGCACCACACAGATCGTGCTGGGGCGCGTCCTCGACGTCCTGCTGCGCCTGCTGCACCCGACCATGCCGTTTCTCACCGAGGTGCTGTGGACGGCGCTCACCGGCGAGGAGACGGTCACGATCGCCGCGTGGCCGACCGCCGACGACACCAACGGTGGGGCAGAGGCCGACCTGGAGGCGCGCCGCCGCATCGAGGATTCCATCAAACTGATCACCGAGCTGCGCCGCTTCCGCGCCGACCAGGGGGTCAAGCCCTCGCAGAAGGTGCCGGCGAAGCTGGACTTCGCCTCCGCTGACCTCGGCGCGCAGGAAGACATGGTGCGCCAGATTGCGCGGGTTGAGGCACCGGCGGAGGACTTCGCGGCGTCGGCAAGCATTGAAATGCGACTGAGCAAGGCGAACCTTGATGTCGCGCTGGACACCTCCGGCACCGTCGACGTCGCCGCCGAGCGCAAGCGCCTGGAAAAGGAACTCGCCGCAGCCCAAAAGGAGCTGGATACCACTGGTGCCAAGCTGGCGAACGAGCAGTTCCTGGCAAACGCGCCGGAGCAGGTGGTGGAGAAGATCAAGGTGCGCCAGAAGGTCGCGCAGGAAGAGTTCGAGCGCGTCACCGCACGTCTCGACGCGCTGCCGCAGAAGTAGACTGCGGGTATGACTGAGCACGACGAGGACACTCCCCGCGAACGCGGACCGTACGGCGAGCTGCACCCGGAGCGAGACACTGAGTTCGGCCGCCTCTCCATGACCGACAGCGGCATCACGCTCAACCTCGGCGGGACCGAGCAGGAGCGCATCGAGCCGGAGCCGGAGGACGGCGAGCTGAAGCATCTCGCGGACCTCGTCGGCGTGCGCGTTGGCGAGCTCGCGGGCGATGAAGCAAGCGTCAGTGAGGAGCCCTTCGACCACGCCGCGCTCGAGCGGCTCAACGCGGAGCTCGACGCGCGCGCCGGGGCGACCGACCCGAACCCGAGCCTGGACCGGATAGCCATGCTGCTGGACCTGCTTGGCTCACCCGAGCGCACACTGAAGGTGATCCAGGTCGCGGGCACGAACGGGAAAACGTCGACCGCGCGCATGACCGCGTCGCTGCTGCGCGCGCTCGGCCACCGCGTTGGCCTATTCACGAGCCCCGAGCTGACGCGTGTGACCGAGACGATCGAGATCGACGGCACTGAGATCGCACCGGGGCGGCTCGCCGAGATTTACGACGAGCTCGCGCCCTATCTCCAGCTGGTCGACGCGAAATTCGCCACCCCGCTGAGCCGCTTCGAGGTGCTCGTGGCGATGGCGTACGTCGCGTTTGCCGACGCACCTGTCGACGTCGCCGTGGTTGAGGTCGGCATGGGCGGGATGTGGGACGCGACCAACGTCGCCGACGCTGACGTCGCAGCAATTACCCCGATCGGCCTCGACCACCAGGGCTTCCTCGGGGACACGCTGACCGAGATCGCCGCCCAGAAGGCAGGGATCATCAAAGCTCGCGGTGCTGACGGACTCGGGCCAGCGGAAAACATCGCCGTCGTCGCCGAGCAGGAGCCGGAAGCGATGCGCGCGGTACTCGAGCGCGCGGTGGAGGTCGACGCCATCGTCGCGCGCGCGGGTAGTGAGTTCAGCGTCGGTGCCTCCACGGTGGCCGTCGGCGGGCAGCAGCTTGACCTGCGCGGCTTGGGCGGCGACTACAACGACATCTTCCTCCCGCTCGCCGGCGCGCACCAGGCGGCCAACGCGTCACTCGCGCTCGCCGCGGTCGAGGCCTTCTTCGGGGTCACCCGCGAGCACCCGCTCGACCTCGACGCGGTGCGCGAAGGCTTCGCCCGTGTGCGTGTCCCGGGTCGCATTGAGCGCTTCGGGACCGAACCGGTGCTGCTTGTCGACGCGGCGCACAACCCCCACGGCGCGCGCACCCTCGCCGCTGCACTCCGCCGTGACTTCAACTACGCGGGGCTTATCGGTGTGGTGTCGATCTTCGCCGACAAGGACGCCTCCGCCATGCTCACGGCGCTCGAGCCGGAGCTGCGCGAAGTCGTGATCACGCAGAACTCCTCGCCGCGCGCCATGGACGCTTACGAACTCGCCGAGCTCGCGTACGCAATCTTCGGCGACGACCGGGTCCGTGTTGAAGCGCACCTGCCCGCCGCTATCGAGCTTGCGCGCGAGATCGCCGAGGAGACCGACGAGGACGGCATGGGCGTGCTGATCACCGGATCCGTCGCCACCGCCGGCGACGCGCGCGCCTTCCTCACCGCCGACGCGCAAGGCGGCAATGGCTAAGCACGCGTGGCTGGTCACCAACCGTTGGCTGCACTGGGACAAGTTCGAGTGGCAGTTCACGGAGCTGATACGCGCTGCGTCCGCGTTGGGGGTGGACTTGCAGCGCATCAGTACCGACGAGGCGCTGGCGCAACTCGCAGGGCGCGACGTAAGTCTGCCGCGGGCGGCGCTGATTATGGACAAGGACGTGGCGGCCGTCGCCCAACTCGAAGCCGCGGGCGTGCGCGCGATCAACTCCGCGGCCGCGATTGCGGCCTGTGACAACAAGGCCTACACGCACGCCGTGCTCAGCGCGGCAGGCATCGCGCACCCGCGGACCTGCACCGCGCCACTCGTCTACCGAAACCTCGAGCCCGAAGAGTGGGCAGCAAGTGCGTTTTCGGGCGCCGTTGAAGAATCACTCGGCTACCCTGCGGTGGCCAAGCGCGCCGTCGGATCGTGGGGCCAGGGCGTGGAGCTGGTGCGAGACCGCGCAGAACTCATTGCGTTTCTGCGCGCAGCGTACCCGGCACCCGTCATCGTGGAGGAATACATCGCCGCCTCCCACGGCCGTGACGCGCGCATCTACATGGTGGGGCGCGAGCCCGTCGTCGCGATGCGCCGCTACGGCACGGGAGGAGACTTCCGCGCTAACATCACCGGTGGAGGGCGTGCTGAGCCGTGGACCCCACCGACGGAGTACGTGGACACGGCGCGCGCAGCGATGGACGCTCTCGGCTTGGAGGTCGGTTCGGTCGACTTCTTGGATGTCGCAACGCCGCTTGTGGGTGAGGTGAACTCGAACGCACAATTTGCCTCGCTCACGGAAGTCACCGGCGTCGACGTTGCCGGTCACGTCGCCGAGCTGCTCGCAGCAGTTATGGCCGAACCCGCAACACGGATACGATGAGTCTCATGGCTGACCAGAACACCCCCCGACGCGCACGCTTCCGCCGCGAACCGGAAATGGGGCCGCTTGGCCCCGGGAAAACGCCAGTCAAAGACCCGATGGAGGGGTTGACTGGCGTGCTCGCAGGCACGCTGATCATGGAAGCGATCACCATCCTGCTCATCCTCACCGTAATCCTCAAGGTTGAAGAAGGCGCGCTGTGGACCACCTTCAATTGGGTCTACGTGACCGTGATTGGGGTTGCGCACATCATCGCTGCGTTCTTCCAAAAACGTCCGGGAATGCTCTGGGTGGACTTAGCGCTCCAGGTGCCGCTCATCTTCGGATTCTTCATCCACTGGTCGGTTCCCGTGGTGGGCATTACCTTCGGCATCGTATGGTTCTTCATCATTAAGCTGCGCTCCGAAATGCTGCAGCGGATGCGGGCCGGCTACCTGGTCACTCAGCACCTGGGCACTGCGGAGGACCCGGAAAGGTAGACGCACGCGGCAAGTCACGCAGCGTGGTGCGCAGGATCTTCCCGGCGGCGCTGCGGGGGATCTCGTCGACGAAATCGACTACGCGCACTTTCTTGTACGGCGCGACGCGGGCTGCAACGAAGTCGATGACGTCGGATTCGTCCAGCGCGGCACCCGGGGTTCGGACCACGAACGCGCGCGGGACCTCCGTGCCATTGAGGTCGAACTCGGTCACGGCGGCGTCGGCAATCGCCTCATGCTGGGTGAGTACCGCCTCGAGCTCCGCGGGGGCGACCTGGTAGCCCTTGTACTTGATGGTGTCTTTCGCGCGCCCGACGAGGTAGAGCTCGCCGTGCTCGCCAACCCGTGCGAGGTCGCCGGTATCAAACCACTCGCCAACGGGTGTATGCCCGAGGTAGCCGCGCATCAGCTGCGGGCCGGCAACCGAAAGCTCGCCATGCGCCCCAAGGCGAAAGCGCGTGCCCGGCAGCGGGAAACCGACAGAGTCGGGCGGTGTTTCACCGCGCACTCCAACGAACGTCACGGGCGACGTCTCCGTCATCCCGTAGCCCTGAATTACACTCGCGCCCAGGCGCTGCTCTACAGCGCGGGCTACCGCCGGATCCAGGCGGTCGGCACCGCTGATGATCAACTCGAGCGCAGCGTAATCCTCCGGTGGTGCTGTCGCGAGCACGCGCGCAAGCGGGGGAGCGATGAACGTCAGCTTTACGTCATAGTCCCGGTGCGCGCGTGAGAACAGCGCGGGTTCGAAGCGCTGCATCGTAACGATGTGGTGGCCGAGCATCAGTGGCGTGAGCAGTAGCGCGGTCAGGCCGTAGATGTGGGAAAACGGCAAGGGCGACATTGTTGGCGTGTGCTCGCCCACGCCACTTTTTGCGATCGCCGCCGCGAATTGCGTCATATTCGCGCTTACCGACGCCCCCGGCAACCCGACTGCCTTCTGCAGCCCCGTCGTGCCTGACGAGAAGGGGATAAACGCGAGAGCGTCGCCGCGATCGGTGGCTGCATCGTCGACGCGTGCCGCAGAAGACAGCGGCGGCCAACCCTCCGGTGCCTTGCCCTGAATCAGCGCGCGTGCCTGAGCCATCCGGATGATCCCTACCTCAACGTTCGCGTCGGCAAGCTCTGCGAGGTGTTGCGCTTCGTGGTCGCGCAGCAGCGGCCCGATAAGACTTGTTGTGGCTCCCGCCTGAGAAATCCCCAGAATAACGGAGGCAAACTCTACAGAGTTGGGCAACTGGACGGCGAGCACGGGTCGATCGGGCAGCGGAGTGCGGGCCAACACATGTGCAACGTTCGCTGCGAGCTCACTCAACTGGCCATACGTCACGGTCGTACCGACGGTGAGGTCTGTCAAAGCGGGCGCGTCGGGGCGGCCATGGCCTAAAGCGAGCTGGTGAATTGGCACATGCTGGAACATCGACGAAAAGCTTAGTAGCTTCAAACACATGCGCCACGTCCTCCTCGTCATTGCCGCCGTGCTGTCCATACTCGCCGTGGGTGCGGCGATGCTTTCCCTACCTGCCTGGGTTGGCCCGCTTGCCATCGTTGGCGCGTCACTTGCGCTTGTGACGTGGCTTGTCCTGCAATACCGGCTGCGCGCGGCACCTGATCTTGTGCTTAGCGGCGACCAGCGCGAGACCATCGCGAACATGAAACGAGAAGGAAATACGGAAACTGCGGTGCGGCAGGTGCAGCTGTGGAAACGAGATGCCACACGGGCTGACGCAATGCGCATCGTGGACGACCTTTAGGTAAAGTTTGGGCCATGACTGAACGCACTCTGATTCTGATCAAGCCCGACGGTGTTGCCAACGGCCACGTCGGCGAAATCATTTCCCGCATCGAGCGCAAGGGCCTCAAGCTGGTTGAGATGGACCTGCGCACCGCTGACCGTGAAACCGCTGAGAAGCACTACGCAGAGCACAAGGACAAGCCGTTCTTCGGTGAGCTCGTCGATTTCATCACGTCCGCACCGCTGGTGGCAGGCATCGTTGAGGGCGAGTCCGCCATTGCTGCATGGCGCCAGCTGGCCGGCGGCACCCACCCGGTCGAAAAGGCCACCCCGGGTACCATCCGCGGTGACTTCGCACTGACCGTTGGCGAAAACGTCGTCCACGGCTCCGACTCCCCGGAATCCGCTGAGCGCGAGATCGCGATCTGGTTCCCCAACAAGTAACCGATTCGTCACGCTTCACGCCACCCCGCTGTGCAAGCAGCGAGGGTGGCGTTTTTCGTGCTACCCAAAAATTTGTGTGATGGCACACAGTTGCTTTGGTTTAGCTTGTTAAACTAAAAACAGGAAAAACGGTTTAAAGAGCTGCAAGGGAAGGACAATACTGGTGAGCGAGCGGAAGGTGCAGCAGCAGCGGGCGAGAACGAAGCGCGACGCAATTCATGAGGCAACAGTCCGTCTTCTTCTCGCCGAGGGGATGCGTGCAGTCACGCACCGGCAGGTCGCTGCGATAGCGGACGTGCCAGTGGGGTCAATCGGCTACTACTTTGACAGCCGCGAAAAACTCATCATGACCTGCTTCGAGCGGGTGCACGCGCGGCAAAACCAGATCCTTGAAGATGCGCTTGCTGATCCAAAGGTCCGCGAGGACCGTGAAGCGCTCGCGTTTGCCATCTTGAACCTGACCGCCAACGGTTACCCGGAGCAAGTGCGCAGCATTATCGCCGTCACCATTGACGCTGGTCGCGAAGGGGCAGTCTTGCAGAGGATGATGCGGCGGCAAGTCGAAGAAGCCGTGCGGTGCATTGACCAGATGCTTGAATACGCCGGAGCCACGCAGGTAAACGGCCGACAGGCACTTGGTGCGCTCGTAGGTGCGGCGCTCGTCGGGACGAGTTGGGACAAGCCGGTCGTTGAAACCGCAGTCGACGGTCTCGTCCAGTTTATTGAGCTCGCAGAGCGCAACGCGTCACCATCGCGCGATTAAATCCTCCGCTGTGCCACAATGGAGAGCAGGCGTCGTGGCTAACTAGGCACGGACGCTGTCAAACTTTCATACATTGCCCGCGGGAAAGCGTGGAACTGTGCGGCGGCGGCACCAATCGTGCCAGCGCCCGGTGCCACCACGCGGGATCACGCATAACAGGAGAATTGGCCCGTGGCTCAGAACGAGGAAACCACACCGAAGAAGCAACGCCGGACAACTAAAAAGACCACGAAGAAGTCAACACGGAAATCAGGCAAAAGCACAAGCGCGCGGGCGGCGAAATCGAAGCCGCAGAATCCCTACGCCGCGTTCGACCGCTCACAGCTGAAAGAGAAACAGCGCGTCTTCCAGCTTGCGAAGTTGCTGGACGTACCGTCGAAGGATTTGGTGGTAGCGCTTTCTGAGATGGGGGTTGTCAAGGTTGCACAGTCTTCGCTCACTAAGGCTGAAAGTGAGCAGCTCCTCGACGCGTTGGCAGCCTCTACTGCCGATGGTACGCAGGGTGAAGCAAGCCGGGCTGCCACGAAGAAGGAAGCCGCGGCAGATGCTGATGAGAAGATTCGCCACCGCGTGCGCAAGGACGTGGAAAACGAAATTCACCAGATCGAGGACAAAGTAGACGCCGAACTCGAAGCGAGCGATCGCAGCAAGCCTGCCGACGATGATGCGCAAGAGCGCAAAGAGGACGACGCTGCACAAGTTCCCCCGGCTAGCGAGGACAGTGCCGAAGCACAGCGGGAAGACGACTCTGGCAAGGGCGAAGAGGCTGTTGACCCATCTGCGACACCGGCACCAGATGATGCACGTCCACTGACCAACATCGAGCCCGAGGTCACCCCGGTCCCTGAGGATGAGCCGGCGACGGGCTACGCACCGATCTTTAAGGCACCGTCCCGATCCCGTCAACGCCGTCGTGCAAGCCGTCCCCAGACGAGCGATACCGCAACTCGTGCAGACGAAGAGCGCAGTGACGAAGAATCTTCGCCGAGCACCGAGGAGCGCCAAGCCCGCCCGCAATCCCGTCGTGGGGGATCTGCTCAGCGGACACGCAACAACCGAAGCCGGGGAGCTGCGCATGACCCCCAAACGCAGGACGCTGGGCACACGGAGCACGCTGGTGACTCGGAGGCCACTGAGCTCATCGAAGAACCGAAAGCGATCAAGGGCTCAGCACGTCTTGAGGCGAAGCGGCGTCGGCGCAGCGAGAAGAGCGCAGAGGCCAGAAAGCGCTCCCGCATCGTCAGCCAAGCTGAATTCTTGGCACGCAGGGAATCGGTGGAACGCACCATGGTAGTGCGCGAACGTGAGCGCCACGATGGACACGGGCGCATCACCCAGGTCGGTGTGCTTGAAGATGGCCTGCTTGTCGAGCACTTTGTCACTTCCGATGAACAGACAACACTGATCGGCAACATCTACCTTGGCCGGGTGCAAAACGTCCTACCGAGCATGGAAGCTGCCTTTATCGACATTGGGCAGGGACGCAATGGCGTGATCTATGCCGGTGAAATTGACTGGAAATCCGCAGGGCTTGGCGGGCGCTCACGCCGCATCGAGCACGCGTTGAAGTCCGGCGACCAGGTAGTCGTGCAGGTAACAAAAGACCCAGTCGGGCACAAGGGTGCTCGCTTGACCACCCAGATCTCGCTTGCCGGCCGATACTTGGTGTACGTCCCCGGCGGGCGCAGCGCAGGTATTTCTCGCAAGCTCCCAGCTCCTGAGCGCAAGCGCCTCAAGGAGATTCTGCACAATGTGGTCCCGGGTACGGGAGGGGCGATCATTCGCACTGCTGCTGAGGGGGCCAGTGAGGAGGCCATCGCCGCAGACGTGCGCCGTCTCCACACGCAGTGGGAAGCAATTCAGGAGCACGCCGAGCGCGAAATCGAGTCGAAGGGTGCGCAGCCCGTCACGCTCTATGAAGAGCCGAATCTCCTCGTGAAGGTTGTGCGGGACCTCTTTAATGAGGACTTCACCTCGCTGATTATCGACGGCAAGCGCCCGTACAACATGGTGCACGCGTACGTGGAGTCGGTCGCACCAGATCTGTTGGACAGGGTTGAAAAGTTCAGCACGGAGAAGCACAAGGCAGCAGATGCATTTGGGCTGTATCGGGTAGACGAGCAGCTGCGCAAGGCACTCTCGCAGAAGGTCTGGTTGCCCTCGGGCGGCACGTTGATCATCGAGCACACTGAGGCGTTGACAGTCATTGACGTCAATACCGGCAAGTACACCGGCTCGGGTGGATCACTGGAAGAAACGGTGACGCGGAATAACCTTGAGGCAGCCGAAGAAATCGTGCGTCAGATTCGCCTGCGCGATATTGGCGGCATGATTGTCATCGACTTCATCGATATGATTCTGCCGGAAAACCAGGACCTGGTCTTGCGTCGCCTTAAGGAAGCGCTTGGGCGAGATCGAACCCGCCACCAGGTGTCGGAAGTGACGTCACTGGGGCTTGTCCAAATGACGCGGAAGCGCTTGGGGACCGGTCTCTTGGAGACCTTCTCGGAGCCCTGCGAGTGCTGCGAAGGCAGAGGACTCATCCTCCTTGACGACCCCGTTGAGCAAATGCCGGTGCACGAGCAAGGCTCTAGGCCGCAAAACGCCAAGCCTAGGAGGCGTCGTCCGGTCGGCGAGCACCCCGCTGCAAAGGCGATGCACAGCCACAGCCACAGCACACCGATGGCTGATGAAGATATTGAAGAACTCGCTGGGTCCGTCGTCCTCGAGGACGAAGACGCGGATACACAGGAGGACACGCAGCGCACGAAGCAATCTGAAAAGACCAGCTCGTCACGGCGACGTGGCCGTCGCGGTGGCGGACGAGGACGTGGACGCGGACGTGATGGGGCCAACGCACACGCTGCTGACTCCGCGCAAGACGCACCATCAAACGCGCAGACCGAAGAGGACTCATCGCGCGATAAGCACGATGGGAATGCTTCTGAAAACGCAACGAGCGGTGACAGCGCTGACACCGGTGGTCGCGATCAGGAGAACGCCGGTGACCGCACGACTCCCAACAAACGGAGAGCCCGCGGCACGCGCGGTGGCAGGACGCGACGTGCTGTTCGCTCGAACTCGGCCCCGCAGACGGATGACGTCGAAAAGGGCGCTGGGATAGAAGCGCGTCACGAGCCCGACACGACGCAGGACTACGAGCAGGCGGTCAAGGAGTTCGAAGACTCTCCCCGTAGGAAGCGACCAACGCGCGGAAATTCGCGCTCGGATCGTCGTCCGCAGCGAGAAGACTTTGTCGTCGAGGAGAAACCGGCAACGACAGATGATCGTCGCAAGGAAACCCCGAATGGCGACAAGCACTCAGGCACGTCGAGTGAAAGTGACGCTGCGGGCAGCGAAAGTGGTGTAAACAAGCAGCAGCGCCGGAGCAGTCGCGGTAAGGGTGGTTCTGGCACGTCTGCGCGTCGACGTCGTCGTCGCGCAGTGCGGCGCTCCACGACGCCACAGCCAGAGGCGCAGGCATCGACTGAAAAGAGTGACACCGAGAAGAAGAATGGGAATGGCAGTGCAGCCGCTCGGAGGAAGGCGCAAAAGACCGCAGCGGTTGCCAGCAATAAGCAGCGCGCAGGTGGTGGGCGTCGAGGCCGGCGCCGCGCTTCTCGCAAGGGCGGCGGCGCATAGCACCGAGCCTCGTATCCCTCGCCAAGGACGGTCAGACGTCTCTGGAGGGGGATGGATGGAGAGGCGATTCTTTAAAAGCCATCGCAGTTTGGAGAATCGCCCCACTTCGGTGTAGTCTTTGGCAGTCGCTGTTTTGGGGCGTGCCGCCTCGTTGCCTACGCATGCGGGCACGGCGGGTCTTTCGGGCCCCGAAACGCAGAAAGTTAATGTTCCATACGTCCACCGAAGCATGCCGGAGGACGTGCGAGTAGAGATAAGGGGTAACCCTCTATGTACGCGATCGTCAAGACCGGCGGCAAGCAGTACAAGGTTGCCGAAGGCGACCTCGTCAAGGTCGAGAAGCTGGAGGGTGAAGCAGGCGACAAGGTTGCACTCACCCCGATCCTTCTCGTAGATGGCGCTGACGTGACCGCTGGCGCAGATGCACTGGCCAAGGTAAGCGTTGAGGCCGAGATCGTCGAGCACGGCAAGGGCAAGAAGGTCGACATTCTTAAGTACAAGAACAAGACCGGCTACAAGGTCCGCCAGGGCCACCGTCAGCAGCTGACCACCGTCAAGATCACTGGCATCAAGTAACCAACTAGGAGAGATTGAACTATGGCAACCAAGAAGGGTGCATCCAGCTCCTCGAACGGTCGTGACTCTGAGTCGAAGCGCCTCGGTGTGAAGCGCTTCGGTGGTCAGCAGGTCAAGGCCGGTGAAATCCTCGTTCGTCAGCGTGGCACCAAGTTCCACCCGGGCGACAACGTCGGCCGCGGCGGCGACGATACGCTGTTCGCGCTGAAGCCGGGCTCGGTCCAGTTCGGCATCAAGCGGAAGCGTCGCATCGTCAACATTATCCCGGCTGATGGCGAGGGCGTTTCCTCCGAGGTGCTTGAGCAGGCAGAGGCAGCAGGCGTCGTCGAGGACGAAGCTACCGCCTAGCCGGAAGCGCACACCGCGTGTCTTCTACGCCGCGTGCCCCATATCTTTGGGGCCGCGGCGTTTTTTCACGTCTGCAGGCTCGAAGGCGGCCTCGTAGACATTAATCGGCCCGGCCCCTGGAGAAAGAAGCGTGATGAACCCACGATCGCGTAGGGAGAGCCGGGCGACTTCCATGCCGGTAAGTACCGTGCCGTCCGTGAGTTGGACGAGAACGTCGTCTTCGACGCTGTCACCCCTCAAGACGTGTTCGACGTCGTCGATGGTCATCACTGCGTGTGCGGTAAGGTCACCGGCACCAGAGGGACGGTGGTGGAGTACCCAATCAACTGGGTCGGTATGGGAACCGCCTGCAGCTGGGGCTTCATTGAAAGCATCTACAAGATGCTGCATCGAGTCGGGGGATCCGGTGATGGAAACAGTCATCTTGCCACCAACGCGGCGGGTTCGCACCCCATCCTTAGGCACCTTTTTCGGGACGTAGTGTTTCTTAATCCGGCGCGCTGTCCGCTGGACATTTTGTGTATCGCCTGTCGTGCCGCAGAGTGCTTCCCTAAATTGCCAGCGCTTCGTGGGGTCTTCGATGTTGCGGGAAGCCTGCCAGATCGCGGCGAGCGTCTCCACGCTGTGGTTGTTCTCTTCTGCTTTTCTTTTGCTTCGTGCTTGGTAACGCGAATGTGTCTCTTCGTGGAAGAATAATTCGACCAGTCGGAGTACATTTGTTGCGTAATCGTTGGGCATGCCGAGCGCGGTAAGTCCATCGTGATTCTGCTGTGTACGTGCGGCCCAGGCAATAATGTCCATGCCGCGGTCTCGTAGGGAAAAGTACTGTTTCAATTGCGTTGTAAAGTCCATAAAGCGAAAGATACGCAAATGCTGCTGTCGCGTCAAGAGAAAAATACGAAATTTTTAGATTGTGGTGGCGGCAGTGGTCGATGCGGCGGCGACGCGTAGAGTGGTCCCGTGTCGAAGCCCTAAAAGGAGAGTCTCACTATGCGCGCAACCCCGAACGATGACCTCGCCCAGATGCTTGCGTCGGTTCCGCCGGGAGAAGTGCTTTTGCTTGCGCCGGGCGACTATCGGGTGGAAACGTTGCTGGTCGAATCCCGTACTTTGCAGGCCGAGAATTCAGGGGTGCGAATTTATGGTCGCATTGTGCTCGCTCGAGGGGCGTCGCTTGTCGGGGTGGCGGTGTTCGGCCCGCGTGGTGGCAACGCCATCATTTGCAACGACGGTCATGCACTGGTGCGTAACTGTCATGTTGAAGTGCCTGATGAGACTGAATTTCCATCGATTGGTGTCAAGGGTGCACAGCTCAAGGTGTGGGACAGCGTAGTCAGGGGCGGGAAAGACAAGAAGGCGGTGCTCGGAATCGAGCATGCGCGATGCGTGATCGAGCGCAGTACGCTGGACAGGCTGGATTTGGAGTCAGGGTCGGAGGGGAACGTCCAGGCGACGGTGGTAGGCACGCTTTTTGTGTCCACTGGCGCAAGGATGCGCCTCTTGAACGATGTGACCATTGAGACTCCCACCCTAACTCGGTTAGCGCTCGTCGTGGATGGCGCAACGCTGGATTCGTCAGGTGTGCTGGTGAAAACGGGCAAGCCTGAGATACTTGTGCGAAACGCCAACCTGCGTTTGTCGCAGGTGGTGAGCGACAACGCCGCCACCGTAGTGGTGAAGGCAGAGGGGGAGGCTCACTGTGATGTTGATCCCCGCTCGTGTGTGGTGCACCGTGAAGGCGAGACCACATCTGAAGTGCGATGGCGAACCGCGGATAGTGAAGACTTCGAGCGTGTGGTTGCGCCGATGCTTGCATCCGGTGCAACAGTGATACTGGAAGAGGGAAATTATTCAATTGAGTCAGTGCCGAAACACGTCCGCGATTTGACCCTTCGGGGAGCGAAGCGCGACGCCACAGTGCTGGCGATTTCCGGTTCGCTGAATGCAGACAATGGCGGCAGGCTCATCGTCGAAGACATGACGTTGTTACAAGCAGATGGTCATAACGCTTGTAATGTTTTTGAAGGCTCTGAGGCGTATCTCCTGCGTACAAGGGTGGTTAGCGCGCAACGCTTCGGCAAGATTCCGACGTTATTTGTTCGCAGTGGCCGTCTCTACCTAGATCAGACCATTGTTGAGTCTCCTGCGGGGGTGTCAGACCCTACGGTCGCGGTTTTCGGTGGAGAAGTTTCCACAAGTACATCCTTCCTCGGTTGGGCACAGTTTGTTGATGGGACAGTCGTCGACGTCGACGCATCGTCTGCATACGCTGTGCATGCAGAGGCGTCACGGGTGTCTGGCTCGCTCGCCATTCATCCCTCACTTACAAGCCAGCGACAGCTGGTGATTCAGCGTGGGAGCCGTTGCGAATTCTCCCAGCTCACGCTTCTTACGAGCTATGCGGAGTTCTTTGTCGATCACGCCTCCCTGACTGTGGGTGAATCTTGGCTGGTGCAGACAGCAAGCGCAGCAGTCTATGTAGATCAGGGAGAAGTACAGTTCCCTGCTGCGTCGTTCTTTGAACAAGTCGATGGGCAATGGCAATGCGTGCGTGAACCTGTGGACGCTGCGCTGTCTCCCGATGCCGTGGGCGTCGAGAAAGCGGCAGCGTCGGCACCGTCGCAAAGTGCGCCCGGTGATCCAATGTCGCAGATTCACGAACTCGTCGGCCTTGACTCGGTAAAGCGCCAAATCAATGCGTTCATGAACCGTGTGAAGTTTAATCAACGGCGGGCTGAGCTTGGGCTGGCACCTGAGCCGCTGGTGATGCATTCGATGTTCCTCGGTAATCCTGGGACGGGGAAGACTACCGTGGCGCGCTTGCTTGGGCAGGCGCTCTATAGCGCCGGCGCAGTACGAACGGACACGTTTGTCGAGGTTGGAAGGGCTGACCTCGTCTCCGAGTACATTGGGAAAACGGCGCAAAAGACCAACGAGGTGCTTGAGCAGGCACGCGGCGGTGTGCTGTTTATCGATGAGGCCTATGACCTGCACTCGGAAAGCGGGCAGGACTTCGGCAAAGAAGCGGTGACTGCGATCCTGACGTTCATGGAGAACCACCGAGACGACATCGTCATCATTTTCGCAGGTTATCCCGACTTGATGCAGGATTTCCTCGCGATGAACCCGGGATTGAAGTCGCGTATCCCCAACCGCTTCGACTTTGAGGACTATTCTGCGGACGAACTTGCGGCAATCGGCGCGGCGAGCCTGTCGAAGAAGGGCTATACCTTTGACGAGACTGCGTTGCAAGCAGCGATTCGTCGACAGTACCGGCGCTCTGGCGATGGTTCGAACGGCAGGTGGGTGCGTAATTTTGAGGATGCACTCATCGGGGCGATCAGTACCCGACTGGCCCTTACTCACGCCGGCGACTTGTCCCAAGTGACAAACGAGGAGATCACGAGCGTGACCGCCGCAGATATCCGCACAGTCACGGGTGGGGCGGCCAGTGCTGAGCGTGTTGAGACCCTCTTGGATGAGCTGGAAAACCTTATCGGCTTGGAAGAGGTCAAGCAGTGGGCTGCGGATCTGGTGCAGGTCGCGGAGGCGAACCAGCGGCTCGAAGCGCAGGGTCTACAGGCCTCCACGCCGACGTACCACATGGTGTTTTCTGGCAATCCCGGCACGGGCAAGACAACCGTTGCGCGCATCGTTGCGGAAATTTTCCACGCATTGGGGATTCTGGAGTCGCCCACCGTCAAGGAGGTCACGCGAGCAGACCTCGTTGGCTCTGTCATCGGCGCGACTGAAAAACAGACCACCCGGGCACTCGACGAGGCGATGGGTGGAGTGCTGTTTATCGACGAGGCGTATCAACTCACCAGCGCTGGCAGCGCAAACGATTTTGGCCTGCAGGCCGTTGAGACGCTTCTGCCCAGGCTGGAGAATGACCGGGGTAAATTCATCGCAATTCTCGCCGGATACACCAACGAGATGGAAGCATTCATGGACGCGAACCCTGGATTGCGCTCCCGGATTCCAAACGAGATCGAGTTTCCCGACTACACCCCGCAAGAGGTTGCGCGCATTGTCGCAGAAAGCCTGAGAGCAAGGGGCTGGAGCGTCGATGCGGCACTGCTGGAAGCGACCGTCGTAACGGTGTACGAAGCGCTACCGTCTGCTGAGCGCAGCAACGGACGGTGGGCGCGCAACTTTGCAGACCGGTTGGAACATCGTCATAAGCTCTGGATCGCGCAAACCGATCCAAGCGGTGAAGCGCTGCGCACGATTACGGAGGAAACGGTTCGTATAGTCGGGGAAGAACACGCGCTCTCGGTGGACTAAATCGGAGCCGTTACTTGCTTTGCGGTTCACCCGGTACCCTGCATGTAAGAAACCTTGTTGGAGGTGCCGCACACGTTGTAACGCGTGGGACGCGCACGAGCAGGCGGATCATTTACGAGAGGGAGGCGGGCAAGACCATGGCGCAGTTTGTTGATCGCGCGGTGCTGCATTTGCAAGCAGGTGACGGTGGGCACGGGTGCGTGTCCGTGCACCGCGAAAAGTTCAAGCCACTCGGCGGCCCAGACGGGGGCAACGGTGGGCACGGCGGCGACATTGTTTTGGAAGTGTCGACACAGGTGCACACGCTTCTCGATTTTCAGTACCGACCGCACGTCAAGGCCGGTCGTGGCGGCAACGGCGAGGGTGATCACCGCAACGGGGCTCGTGGTGAGGACCTCATCTTGGAGGTGCCAGTGGGCACCGTGGTACGCAATGAGGACGGCGAGATTCTGGCGGACCTGACGGTGCCTGGTACGAGGTTTATGGCTGCCGAAGGCGGGTACGGCGGGCTGGGCAACGCGGCGCTCGCTACCGCAAAGCGCAAGGCCCCGGGCTTTGCGCTCAAGGGCGAGCCAGGTGAGGCGCACGACCTCATCCTGGAGCTGAAGTCTATGGCTGACGTGGGGCTCGTCGGTTTCCCGTCGGCAGGTAAGTCCTCGCTCATCTCGGTCCTGTCTGCAGCGAAACCGAAGATTGCGGATTACCCATTTACTACGCTTGCTCCGAACCTGGGCGTTGTGGACGTGGGCGACGACACGTTTACGGTTGCCGATGTCCCCGGGTTGATTCCGGGGGCAAGCCAAGGCAAGGGCCTGGGGCTCGACTTCTTGCGGCACATTGAGCGCACCGCTGTGCTTGTCCATGTTGTTGATGTAGCGTCGATTGAACCCGGCCGAGACCCGATCTCTGACGTGGAGGCGTTGGAAGCGGAGCTGGATAGTTACGCGGATGCACTCGACCACGACTCGGGCCTCGGGGATCTGCGTGAGCGGCCGCGCATCATTGTGCTGAACAAAATGGATATCCCGGAAGCGGCAGAGCTCGCCGAGTTTCTCCTCGAAGACATTAAGGAGCGATTCGGGTGGCCCGTTTTCCAGATTTCGACGGCGACCCGTGCGGGCTTGGAAGAGCTCAAATGGGCGATGTGGAATGTCGTCGAGCAAACCCGCAAGTCGCAGCGGAAGGCGAAGAAGTCCGCTGCAACTGTCGAGCAGCAAGAGATCATTCGCCCGCGCGGTGTGTCGCGCAAGGGTCGTAAAGGTAAGGCAGACAGCGGCATTGTGGTCGAGCGCGACCCGATGTATCCCGAAGGCTGGATCGTCACTGGCGAGAAAGCAGAGCGCTGGATCCGCCAGACCGACTTCGAAAACGATGAAGCGGTCGGATATCTCTCGGATCGTCTGGAAAGGGCCGGCGTCGAGGACGAACTCAGGCGGATCGGCGCGCAAGAGGGCGATACCGTCACCATCGGAGACATTTCCTTCGATTGGGAGCCGATGCGTGGCGGGGACCCGACGCTTGCAGGCCGCGGCGCGGACGCCCGCCTGTACGACACAAACCGAATCTCTGCCGCGGAACGCAAGCGTGCCTCGCAGGCGCGGCGTGGCCTCATCGATGAGTTTGATTACGGCGACGGAGAAGAAGCGGAGCGCAAGCGCTGGGAGGGCTAAACTGAATCCTTATGCCTGCTGCCTTAACGCCTGACCTTTCCGAATCCCAGCTTCGCGCGCACATTGCGAGCGCGCGAAGGATTGTGGTCAAGATCGGGTCGAGCTCGCTGGTCAACGCGGACTCGTCCGTCAGCCCTGAAAAGATTGATGCGCTTGTCGACGCCATGCATGCACGGATGAGCGCAGGCACCGACATCATCGTTGTCTCATCTGGTTCAATCGCTGCCGGTATGGCACCGCTGGGGTTGTCGCAGCGTCCGCGAGATTTGGCAACGAAGCAGGCGGCTTCCGCAATTGGCCAAGTTCACCTTGCGCAAGCGTGGGGTGCGTCGTTTGCTCGCTATGACCGGACGGCTGGGCAGGTGCTTCTGACACAGGCCGATGCTGGTGTGCGTGAACGGGCCCGGAACGCACAGCGCACGATTGACAGGCTGCGCCAGTTGGGAGCTGTGCCGATTGTGAACGAGAACGATACGGTTGCTACTTCGGAAATGCGTTTCGGGGACAACGACCGACTGTCGGCAATCGTGGCAACGCTGACTGCTGCCGATGCGCTCGTGCTGCTCTCGGATGTGGACGGGTTGTACGACCGAAATCCTGCAGACCCGACAGCACGCATGCTCACCGAGGTGCGCAGTGGACACGACCTCGAAGGGGTCGCAGCCGGCGATGGTGGCGTGTTCGGCACCGGCGGGATGGCGGCTAAAGTGTCGGCGGCGCGGTTGGCGACGCGTGGTGGGGTACCGGTGCTGTTGACGTCGGCAAGCAATATTGCCCAAGCGCTGGGCAGCGCCGACTGTGGCACCGTGTTTCACACGCGACCGGCGTCGCAGCTTCGTGCCTGGAAGTTTTGGGCGCTCTACGCCGCGGATGCGGAGGGGGTCCTGCGGCTGGACGCGGGAGCTGTTGAGGCGGTGACTCGCGGCGGGACGAGTCTGCTCGCGGTGGGGATTACCAGCGTCGAAGGCGAATTTCATGCCGGCGACATCGTGGAGATTCTCGGCCCGGACTCTGAAGTGATTGGCCGAGGTGAGGTCGCCTACGACGCGACTGAGCTTGCCGATATGTGTGGCAAGCACACATCAGAGCTTGCGGAAGATAAACGGCGCCCGGTTGTGCACGCGGATTACCTATCTCACTACGCGAGCCGATTGTAACGACTACGGTGGGGGCATGAAGTTTGCTTTTCTTCCTTCCCCGTGGGAGGCCTCGGTCGCTGATCTTCAAGCGGCAGGCCACGAAATGGTTGACCTTGAGCAGAACCCGGACATGCTTGTGTTCCGTGGCGGCCCGAAAGATTTTCCGGACACACTGCCGGAGAGCGTGAAGGTCGTGCAGATCGGCTACGCCGGTATTGAGATGCTCCTGGACGCCGGGATTCTGGCCAAGCATGCGGCGCGTGGAGTCCGCTTTGCTAACGCCGCAGGAATCTACGACGACACCGTGGCCGAGTCGACGCTTGGTCTGTTGCTCGCGGTGTCGCACCGGCACAAAGCGGTGCGACGCGAATGGAACCAAAGCCAGCTCTTCGATGAGACCGAGTTCCTCTTCGACAATAAAAAGCTGGCACTGATCGGTGCTGGCGGCATTGGCAAGAAGCTGATCGAGTTCCTCGCCCCGTTCGGGGTTGAGGTCACGGCGGTGAACCGTTCTGGGCGCGAGGTAAAGGGCGCGGTGCAAACTGTCGCGATGTCCGATGCTGAAGCGATGGCGCAGGTGTGGGCCAACAACGAGTACTTTGTCCTGCTCGCGCCGCTGACACCGGACACGAAGCACCTCGTGAACGCTGAGGTACTTGCGGCGATGCCGTCGAACGCGGTGATCGTGAACGTCGGGCGCGGCGGCCTCATCGACACCGAGGCGCTGACGGACGCGCTGCGTAACGGCACCATTGCGGGGGCGGGCTTGGACGTGACAGAGCCCGAGCCGCTGCCTACCGATCACCCGCTGTGGGACATGGACACGGTCGTGATTACGCCGCACACTGCCAACATTCCGCGGTTCATGGAGCGACGCGTGGGCGCGCTCGCGGTGAAGAACTGGGAGAAGTTTGCCAGCGGTGAGCAAATGCACACCGAAGTCGACGTGGACGCGGGGTACTAACATGCACGATCACGCAGAGAGTACGGCTGGGAGCGTCCACCAGCTCGCGCGAGCCGCGAAGCGCGTTGCGCCGCAGCTTGCAGAGCTCTCGACCGAAGCCAAGAACACGGTGCTTCGCGCGGCTGCTGAAGCACTCGTCGCGCGCACAGAGGAGATCCTTGAGGCGAACCGCGCCGACATCGCGGCCGGACGTGAGCACGGGATGGATGAGTCGCTCATCGACCGCCTGGCCCTTGACACCGATCGTGTCGCGGGCATCGCTGACGGTCTGCTCCAGGTTGCGGGGTTGCCGGATCCGGTCGGTGACGTTGTGCAGGGTCGTACGCTGCCGAATGGGCTGAAACTGCGGCAAGTGCGCGTGCCGCTGGGCGTGATGGGGATGGTCTACGAGGCCCGTCCGAACGTCACGGTGGATGCCTTCGGGCTCGCCCTGAAATCGGGCAACGTTGCACTTTTGCGCGGCTCGAAATCTGCAGTGCGTTCGAACGCGGCGCTGGTCGCGGTGCTGCAGGACGTACTCGCGGAGGCTGAGCTTCCGCGTGAGGCGGTACAGCTCCTGCCGTGCGAGAGCCACGCGACGGTGCAGGAGTTGATTACGGCTCGCGGCCTGGTCGACGTGGTCATCCCGCGCGGGAGTGCCTCACTGATTCACGCGGTGGTGCAACACGCGACAGTGCCAGCGATTGAGACGGGCACGGGCAACTGCCACTTCTACATCGACAAAGATGCCCCGCTGGATTCGGCGATTGACATGCTGCTCAACGGCAAGACACGTCGCTGCTCGGTGTGCAATGCGACGGAGACAGTGCTTCTCGACGCTGCGTTGTCCGACGCCGACAAGCTCCGCGTCATCGAGGCGCTCCAGGAGGCCTCGGTCACCGTCCATGGCGACGTGGAGACGCTTTCGGCGTGCGGTGCCCGCGACATCGTGGCTGCCGCGGAGGCAGATTGGGCGGATGAGTACCTGTCGTTCGATATCGCGTGCGCGGTGGTTGACGGTGTGGAGGGCGCGATCGCGCACATTGCGAAGTACAGCACCGGGCACACAGAAGCTATCGCCTCGGATAGCGCGCGGGCACTGCAGCGTTTTGCTGATGGTGTTGACGCGGCAGCAGTGGTGCTGAACGCTTCCACAGCATTCACAGACGGCGAGCAGTACGGCATGGGTGCCGAGATTGGGATTTCTACCCAGAAGCTGCACGCGCGTGGCCCGATGGGGCTGCCCGAGCTGACCAGCACAAAGTGGATCGTTGAGGGGGCTGGGCACACCAGGCCGTAACCTTAATGAGACATTGGGGCAATCTGGCTCTATGCTCATTGGCGTGTTGAAATCCCATGCCTCCTGGCGCCTTCGCGTGAGCGCCCTCGTCATTGCCTTTGTCGCCGCGGTTACCGCGGTGCTTACCCCGATTGCCCCTGTCCCACAGGCTGAAGCGCAGCACCGCTGCCCGGCGGTCGCGTTTGTCGCGGCCCGCGGCTCCGGTCAGAACGACCAGATTTACCGCACCCGCTACTCCTCCCAGGCACCGTGGGTGTCCAACGGGTGGGAGGGGCAGACGATTCGTGCCTTCCTGCACCACGCCGAAGGTCGCTACCGGGCGACGCACGGCGGCAATTCGCTGATGAAGGACGTGGAGGTGCTCGGCCTTGAGCCGCGCTACTACCCGGCCGTCTACCCGGAGTACGAAGTACCGAATGTCATTGCACCGTCGACTGTGATGCAGGCGCTCGGCTTGGCGGTGCAGTACAGCATGCCGGTGCTGCGCATGGCCGTGCGGGCCGGCAATGAGTTCCGTGATTCCGTGCAGATTGGCCGCACTGGCGTGATGGCCATGATCAACAACTATGAGCGGTCCACTGGGTGCCGTCCGAAGTACATTTTGTCCGGCTATTCGCAGGGCACGATGATCATGCTGGAGCATGAGCGGGAGCTGGCGCGGCGTGGACAGCTTGCGGGCGTGGTCTACTTCGGTAGCCCGAACACCGCCCCTTGGGATCCGGCTACGGTTGGTGTTGCAGGCGGTGGCGCCGGAGGCATATTGGGCTTCTTGCCGTTCAATATGAAGACTGCTGCCGGGACGCGCAACCGTGTGAACTACTGTTTGCCGTTGGATGGTGTGTGCGACCTGTCGATCCAGACGTTGCGCGCCTCCCAGGGCAACGGTGGCAACCACGGGCGCTACTACATTTGGCCTTCGCGCTGGGATAACCAGGTTTCGGACACCTTCGGCAGGTTTGTGGACCAGGTCCGGTACCGCTAAGCAGGGGCGGGGAGGCTTCGTCGCGACCCGCTCCGCGTAGCCTGGTGACCATGGAAGAGTTTGCTGATTCGCTCGCCGGTGCCTCCCGCATCGGCATCATGGGCGGTACGTTTGATCCGATCCACCACGGCCACCTCGTGGCGGCGAGCGAGGTCGCCGACAGGTTTGACTTAGACGAGGTCCTCTTCGTGCCGACGGGTAACCCGTGGCAGAAGGCGGATCGGGAGATTACCGCGGCCGAGGATCGGTACTTGATGAGCGTGGTGGCTACTGCTTCTAATCCGCGTTTTTCGGTCTCAAGGGTCGATATTGACCGGGGTGGCCCCACGTACACGTTGGATACGTTGCGGGATCTTCGGGAACAGTTCCCCGACGCGAAGCTGTTTTTCATTACGGGCGCGGACGCGCTGAGTTCGATTATGTCTTGGCGGCATTGGGAAGAGATGTTTGAGCTCGCCGAGTTCGTCGGGGTCACCAGGCCAGGCTATGAGCTGACGGAGGAGATGTTTCCGGAGGAGATTCAGCGCCGTGTGCACCTGATCGAGATCCCGGCGATGGCGATTTCTTCCACGGATTGTCGCAAGCGCGCGCAGGAGGGCCGTCCGGTGTGGTACTTAGTGCCGGATGGGGTGGTGCAGTACATCGCGAAGAATCGGCTCTATCAGTAAGTGGCACTTTGCGCGCCTGTCATGGGACAATGAGGGCGTTACATTTTATCTTGGTACTTGAAAAGGAATTGCTTCTTGAGCGCAGCGCAGATCTCCATTGAACAGGCCACCATTGCGGCGAAGGCTGCTGATGAGAAACTCGGCACCAATATTGCCGTGCTTGATGTGTCCCAGGTGATGGGCATTACGGATATTTTTGTCGTCGTATCGGCAAACAATGAGCGTCAGGTCGCCGCGATTGTTGATGAGGTGGAGGCTGAGCTGACCGAGGCGGGCCTGGAGCCGAAGCGTCGCGAAGGCAACCGCGAGTTCCGCTGGGTGCTGCTGGACTACGGGGACTTCGTGGTGCACGTGCAGCGTGAGCAGGAGCGCGAGTTCTACGGGCTTGACCGCCTGTACGCGGATTGCCCGGCTATCACCGTGGAAGGGATCGAGCCGTATCAGCGTCCGGAGGATTTCACGGAAGTCCGCGGGGTTGAGGATCTCGAGGATCTGCCGCTTGCTGGCGAGGCACCCGAAGACGAGGACTAAACGCGAGCCACGCTTGTGTGGTTTCCGTCGCCCGAAGTTCCGCCCACTTACGTAAGGAGGATCGCCGATGCAGCGCCGACTCATCATGCTGAGGCATGGGCAAACCGTGTACAACGCGACCCGGAGGATGCAGGGGCACCTGGACACCCAGTTGTCGGAGACCGGGATTGCTCAGGCGCGCGCTGCGGCGAGCATGGTGGCGCAGCTCGGTGTGTCGAAAATTGTCGCCTCCGATCTTTCGCGCGCGGCCGACACCGCGGAGATTATTGCTGACGCAGTCGGCGTGCCTGTGACTACGGACCCGCGCCTGCGGGAGACCCACTTGGGGGCGTGGCAGGGCAAGTCGCACGAGGAAGTCGACGGAGCTCACCCGGGGGCGCGTGCGCATTGGCGCAACGACGCGACATGGGCACCCCCGGAAGGTGAGAGCCGCGTGCAGGTGGCGCAGCGGGCCCGCCCGGTGGTGGACGAGCTGCTCGCGGACTATGCGCAGTGGGGCGATTCGGCGGTGCTTTTAGTAGCGCACGGAGGGACGATCTCTGCGCTGACTGCCAGTCTGCTCGGCTTCGATGTCGCGCAGTACCCGCTCTTTAAGAGTCTGGGTAACACGAATACCGCGCGCTTGTACGCGCTACCTGCGTACCGCGCCGGGGACTCGGGCGGCGACGACGAGGTGCAGTGGTACCTGGAGGCGTGGAATCAGGGGTTGGTTGCCCCATGACGGTACGCATTGTGGTTGATTCCGCCGCAGGTTTGTCTGAGGAATTGCTGCAGGAGCTTGATATCACCGAGGCTGCGCTGCATGTGATGGAGGGGGACGAGGGGGCGTCGACAAGCGGGCTGAGCGCGATTGAGCTTGCGGCGTGCTACGCGCGGCAATTGGAGCGCGGCGGGGACGATGGCGTGGTCGCGTTGCACTTGTCGAAGCACTTTTCCTCGACGTGGTCGGCCGCAGTCCAAGCTGCGGGGGTGTTCCCGGATACCGTGCGGGTCGTGGAGACGGACACTGCGGGGATGAGTATTGGTGCTGCGGCGATGGCGGCGGCGACGCTCGCGCGCGAGGGGGCTGACTTGGACGAATGCGAGGCGATAGCGCGCTCGACCATCGAGCGCTCCGAGACGTGGCTTTACCTCAGCCAGCTTGATGATTTACGCAAGAGCGGTCGCTTATCGACGGGCACTGCAGTCCTTTCCGCCGCATTGCTCGCTACCAAACCGATCCTGCGGCTCAACGCTGGCAAACTTGAGCTCGCCGGTAAAACGCGGACGCAGACGAAAGCCTTTGCAAAGCTTGCGGAGCTGGTGATGGAGCGAGCAGGCGACAAGCCAGTCTTCGCGGCGATCCAGCACACTGATGCGGTTGAGGCCGCAAATCAGCTTGCGGATACGCTGGAGGCGGTGTTACCGGATGGCTCGCGGATTTTGATCGAGCCGCTGGTGGATGTGATTTCGGTGCATACCGGTCAGGGGGCGATCGGGCTTTCGGTGGTGTTCTCCTCGCAGCGCGAGGGGTAGTCCGCGGCGAGGGCGGAATCTCAGTAGCCCCCTCTATCTCATCTGTTTCATTTGTACTGGATGTTTTGGATAGATTTCACTAGGGTCTTCCATTTCCGATTTGCGTTTCGTATTATGTGGTCATGGATACCCTTGACCGAATCAAAGAACTCACTCGCCTAACTGGGGAAGAAGACCTTCTTAACGTGGAATACCCGAAACCGCGACTTAGTGTGTCGCCTAAACATGCCTGCATCGCCGTCGCATGTGTACTGCTAGCGTTTGGAGCTTGGGCATTTCTCCGTGCCTCACCGCCGCCGAAGACCCCGACCACCTGGGACTCTGCGGCGACCGAAACGGAAAGCGCGCCAAGCGGGGAAATCGTGGTGTCTGTCGTCGGTGAAGTGGAGCGCCCCGGACTGGTAACGCTCCCAGACGGTGCGCGCGTTGCGGATGCCCTCAACGCCGCATCCGCCCGGCCAGACGCAGACATCTACGCACTGAACCAAGCGCAACTCTTAGTCGACGGGCAGCAGTTGGTCGTGCCTTCTGTGCACGCTGGTGGGGAGGCTGGCGCACAAGACGCCGATGCGTCGGCAGACGCCGGCGGGGGAGTGCTGTCGCTCAATACGGCGACCGCGTCCGAACTCACTGCGTTGCCGGGCGTCGGCGAAGCAACCGCGCAGGCGATCGTCCAACACCGCGAAACGAACGGCCCGTTTGCAAAGCCGGAGGACCTGATGGACGTGAAAGGCATCGGGCCTGCAAAGTTCGAAGCGCTCAAGGACCTCGTTGGGCTGTAACGATGCAGGAACTACGACTCGTGCCTGCTGCAGTGGGCGTCTGGGTGGGAGCGCTGTGCTGTCTGCTGTGGGGCCCGGTATGGGCTGGGGGAGCACTCGCAGTCGCGGCTGGCGCGTGCGTGCTGTACAAGGAGTACGGCCAAGCGATTCTGGTCGCGGGTCTGGGAGCTGCATCCACGCTGGGGACGCAGCTGCGCTGCGTGCTGGCGAGCCGTTGGGAGCAGACCGGGCATGCACAGGGGAGCGTGGTGGGAACCATCAGCGGACAACCGCGCGAGCTTGCGAGCGGTGGTTACTTGATCCGGATGAATGTCGACGGCTACCCCGCGGCCATGCCGGTGTTTATGGAGGACCTACCGCCGCACGCGGTTCCCGGCGCGCACGTTGAGGCCATCGGCACGGTCGGAGAGTCCACGGTGCCGGGCGTCGGTACCGTGACGATCAATGGGGACATCGCAGTGCACGCCGGGCCGCAGGGGATGGCTCGGCTTGCTGACTATGTGCGAACGACTTTTGACCAGGCGGTACAAGCGCAAGTCGGCGAGGCAACCCGCGGGCTGATTCCGGGGATGGTGCTCGGAGACACCAGTTCCCAGAGCGACGCGGAGCAGCAGATGTACATCGATACGGGCCTTTCGCACCTGTCTGCGGTGTCCGGATCCAATGTCGCCATCGTGACGAGCGCGGCAGTAATCGCTACGACCCTGTTGGGGCTTGGGCTTCGCTATCGGCTCGCTGCAGCCACAGCTGCGTTGCTGCTGTTCGCTGGCTTGGTGGGGCCGGACCCAAGCGTGCTGCGGGCGTCTGTCACCGGTTTGGTGGGGCTGACCGCCGTCATGGCTTCGACCCGCGCGGAGCCGATCCACGCGCTGTGCTTCTCCATCATCGGCCTCGTTTTGGTTGACCCCGACTTGGCAGTGCACTACGGGTTTGCGCTTTCGGTCGCCGCAACGGCGGGGATCGTCGCACTCTCGCCGCTGCTGTACCGCGCGCTTGCATTCACCCAGTGGCCGGACATCGTGGTGCGCGCACTGGCCGTGGCGATCGCCGCCGATATTGCGACGATGCCAATTATCGCGCTCATGGCCGGGCAGGTCTCGCTCGTCTCAGTAGTCGCCAACGTGCTCGTCGCCCCTGTGGTACCGCCGATTACAGTGCTGGGGCTTCTCGCGTGTGTGCTTTCACTCCTCCCCGGCGGTTTCGAGGCGCTCGTGCTATGGATTGTTGAGCCCCTTGCTTGGTGGGTGCAGGCTGTGGCTGCGTACGGCGCGAACCTTCCTTCGGCAACGGTGAACGCGTCCCCGCCGGTAGTGCTGGTCTGCTACGGGTGGATCGTTGCCGGTTTTCTGCTCCACCGGCCGCGGGTCACGTTTGCGGTGGTGGCGGCGTTGCTTCTCGGTACCAACGTGTCGTTTCATGCGGCACGACCGATCGACCCGACGACGCTACGCGCGCACGTGGTCGAAACAAAAGAAGACGTCGAGCCGATCCCCGCCGGCACCGAACTCGTCGTCGTATTGGAAGACGGCCGCCCGCACCGCTTCCCGGTGGTAACCACCTCCGGCATTCCGGTGCTGTTTCCAAACCGAGATGGGCGCGTGGTGCTCTACGCCGACGGGACGCAGCGCCTGCTCGGCCCGTAAGCTTGAGGGCATGCTCAACCCGGTTCACCTTGTGCTTGGCGAGGAGACATTTCTCGCCGAGCGCGTCACCAAGGAAATCATCGACAGCCTCGGCCCGGCAGTCGAGGTGACGACGCTGCGTGCGGGCGACGTCACCGAGGGCGAAATTGCGATGGCGACGAGCCCGTCGCTGTTTGCCGAAGAGCGCGTTGTGGTGGTGAAGAAGACGGAGATGGCTCGCAAAGAGCCGACGCAGGCGCTCCTGGAAGCGTGCAAGAACCCTGCCCCGGGTATGACCATCGTCATCGAGCACACCGGCAAAGGCCACCAGAAGGCAGCGGTGACGAAGTTCAAGAAGCTGGCGGAGGTGCACACGGTGGACCCGGTCAGCGCGCGAGACCGCCCGGCGTGGCTGACCGCGGAGTTCCGCCGCCACGGGGTGCGTCCGCACCAGGACGTGGTGTCAGCGGTGCTCGAGTCCGTTGGTTCAGACTTGCGCGAGCTGGCCTCTGCCGTCTCGCAGCTTGTCGCGGACACGGGCGGGCAGGTGACCGTCCAGGCGGTGCGCGACTACTACACGGGAGTGGCCGAGGTCGCCGGGTTCGACATTGCCGAGCTTGCGGTGCAGGGGCGCGCGGATCGTGCGCTCGCGTCGACGCGCCGGGCGCTGCAACTTGGAACTGATCCGGTCGCGATCGCGGCGGCGCTTGCTTACAAGGTTGGCGACGTCGCGAAGCTGCAGGGCATGCGAGGGGATCCGAACGCGCTTGCCCGCGACCTGGGTATGGCACCGTGGGGCGTGAAGAAGACGATGCAGATTGCGCGCCGCTGGTCGCCAGCCGCAGTATCGGAAGCGGTCATCATCGTCGCGGACTTGGACGCGGAGGTGAAAGGCAACGGGGGCGTGCCCGAGTTCGCGGTGGAGAACGCGGTGCGCCGTATTGCACAGCTCGCGTGATACTTTTTCGTTATGAGCGATGAGATTCCGGAGGACGTGCAGGAGTTCGCCACTGCGCTGTTTACCCTGGCCAGATCGGGGCAGCTGCAGCTGCTGGAGTACGTTGACCGTGGGGTCGACGTAGATTTGACTAACCAGGACGGCAATAGTTTCTTGATGCTCGCCGCCTATGCCGGCCACCCCGAGCTCGTGCGGGGGTTGCTCGAGCGCGGCGCTGACGTGAACAAACTCAACGAGCGCGGCCAGAGCATCGTGGCAGGTGCGGTGTTTCAAGGTGATGAGGCGATCGTGCGCATGCTTATCGACGCCAACGCCGACCCCGACGCCGGCCACCCCACCGCCCGCGAGACCGCCACCATGTTCGGACGCGCCGCGCTCATCGAGCTGCTGCCGCCGAGGCGCGAGGCATGATCGGGTTCGGCGACCTCGCCGTCATTGTCGGGCTCAACGTATTGGGTGCGGCATCGCCCGGCCCCGATGTCATTTTGCTGACCCGCACGGGCACCCGTTCACGCAAGCACGCGTGGGCGACCACCCTCGGCGTGCAGACTGGCGTGTTGTTCTGGTGCACGCTGACCGTCATCGGCGCGACCGCGCTGCTAAATGCTTTTCCTTGGGCACTCGAGGCAGTGCAGCTCGTCGGCGGCGCATTTTTGATCTGGATGGGCGTCGGCAACGTGCGTGGCGGGTGGGCGGATCGCCGCAAGCCACCGCCGAACACAGTGGAGGCAGCGAAACGGCTTGGCAGCCCTCGTGCGAGCTATTGGCGCGGGCTGACGACGAATCTGGCCAATCCGAAAATCGTGCTCGCCTTGTCCGCGATGATTGCGCCGCTGCTCCCGGCACATCCGTCGGCGGCTACGGCGGTGGTGGTCATTGCCGCGCTGTGGTTAAGCTCCTTCGCGCTCTTCGCCGTCTACACGCAGGTGATTTCGACGGAGAAGGTGCGCCGCCGCTTGCTCGGGGCGGGTCCGTTTATCGACATCGCGGCGGGGTGCTTCTTTATCGTGGTGGGCGCAGTGCTGTGCATGCGTGGGGCGCTCGCGTTGGCATAGCCCCAAAGCGCAGCGGAGAAGCAGCTAGAGCTGCTGCATGACGAAGTCCACGGAGTCCCTCGTCGCATCGGGGCGGGTAAACCACGTGTGGCCCCCGCCGTTGACCCGCATCAGGCGTGTTGGGGTGATACACCCGATCGGCTCGATGGTCGTGGTGCCGAAGAGACCGCCGAATTCAAAAGTCCGAGTAGAGCAGCCGTTTTTCTGCCCGAACGTGTCGAGCACGCGTGTGACCGGCTGGTAGCCACCGCCGTGGCGGGTGCCGCCGTTGTAGTTGATGACATCGTCACGCGTGCCGTGCATCAACAAGGTGGCTACGCGGCCGAAGTCGCAGTTGCTGACCGTCGGGTCGTAGTACGCGCCAGCCGCGGAAGCGATGGCCTTGACCGTGTCGGAGGCATGGCAGCCAAGCACTGCGGCCATGCCGCCGCCGTTCGACAGACCGATTGCGGCGACGCGGTTGCGGTCGCCGCCGAAGTGCTCGGCGAGGTCAGCAATTACCGTGCGCACGTAGGCGATGTCCTGGTTGATGCTGGTCTTTGCATATGGGGCACCGGCCCACGCGTTGTCGACGCCCTGGCCGTAGACGATGATCGTGTCCGTGGCGGCGTCTTCCAGGCGCAGGTATTCGTGGGCCCGCTCCGCGGAGTGCTGCCAGCCGCCGAAGCCGAAGATGATGGGGTAGGAGTTGCCGTCTGCGTGCCCGGCCGGCAGGACCATGTTGTAGGAGCGGGTGCGGCCACCGACGTTGATGGTGCGACGCATCGTGCCGTCTGGGGCGAACCCTGCGTCGCGGCCGCCGCGGTAGCCACCGTCGGCCGCGCCGCCCGTGCCGTCGTCGGGTGCATAAGAGGACCCTTCGGTGCCCACAACGGGAAGTGCGATGCCGAGGATGACTAGCAGCGCGAGCAGCGTGCCAATACGCTGCGCGATGACGGGGTCAACACCGGGGATCTCCGGGATGAAGTCGGAAAGCGAAGCGGCGTGCGCTTCTTCGGTTAAAGGGGCGTCTACAACGGCGGTGGAGCCGAGCGCCAGGCTGGTTGCAATGGCAGCGGCGCACAATGCGCGCTGGTAGCGACGAGGTTTCTTCACGGACGAGTATCGTAATCTAGCCGCGAACTGATTACACCCCGGGGGTAAGCAGAGAAAAGATAAAAACCCGCCACTAGCCGTGAAGGGCTAGGGCGGGGGTGACACGCGCTCGCGCCATCGGCGCGAAGGCGGACGTTACGCCATCTTGTTCAGCGCCTGTGCCATGTTGGACTTCTTGTTTGCCGCGTTGTTGCGGTGGAAGACGCCCTTGGTCACGGCCTTGTCCAGCTTGCGGGACGCAACACGCAGCTGTGCCTCAGCGGCAGCCTTGTCGCCGGACTCCACGGCCTCGCGGAACTTGCGGATCTCCGTGCGGGTGGCGGAGCGGACGGACTTGTTGCGCTGACGGCGCTTCTCGTTGGTGAGAACGCGCTTCTTCTGCTGCTTGATGTTTGCCATGATGTACCTCTTGGTCTTTCGTATTCGGATCGGTCATGTCGATCTTCACCGGAAAGGGCGTAAGCGTTTGACTGTGGCAACCGGAGTGCGGTTTACGCGGACCCAAGGTCCTGCCCGCGTCGTCAAACAGCCCTGTGGATTTCCGGGCGAGAACAACTTCTCCAAATTAGCAGGGTGTGGGCGCAAGCTCCAAACTGCTTAGCCCCAGTCGAAGCGGTCCCGGAGCCGGTTGGCGACGCGCTCGAAGCGGCGCGGAGGGATAATCGTGCCGGAGCGGTGCAGGTCACTTTCGGGGACGATGAGCGTTTTGTCCAGGCGCACCCAGCAGGGTTTGCCGGATTCGTGCCATTCGCCTGCGCCGATGCCGAGCCAGCGCTCGTCGTTTGCGTGCTCGGATTCGGGGGAGATGAGCAGGCCGAGCACCTCGTTGCGCTCGCGGCCGACGACGAGCATGCTGCGTTGCCGCGGCGGGTGCGAGGGCATGGTGACCCACACGACTTCGCCGGGTTCGGCGTTCCCGTCCATATCGGGAGCGTAATAAATATTGCGCGGCAAGAGCGCGGTCGGTTTGACGGTGACGTAGGTGGCGGTGCGCGGTTCGTGCGCGGGGTTGCGCGTGCCGAGGCGCTCGTTGAGCAGCGCGAGTCCTTGGTCGAGGGACGCGGTGCGCCGCTCTCGGTGGCTGCGTCGCTTGAAAAGGTGGGAGGTTTTCGCCTTCAGTTTGTTGAGCGGCGCGAAGCTACCTTGCCGCTTGACCAGGCGCGGGCCATCGCCGCGGGTGCCGGCTTCTCGGTGTGATTCCACGTTGGCGAACCTCCCGTTCGTGTTGCTCGCCACTTTAGGCGCTTGGTGCGGGTGGGACCTGTCTCTTATACACATCTCCGAGCCCACGAGACGC
>OJLW01000129.1_pt1 | contig 41641 bp, 33 predicted proteins | sample 1597021 | NCBI WGS metagenome assembly OJLW01 (sample SAMEA3904676, study PRJEB24821) | metagenome | biome: Builtin; feature: hospital; material: surface | place: USA | collected 2013-06-03
TGTGTATAAGAGACAGGCTTGGGAGATTTGAAAACTAAGGCGGATCGCTTGGCAAGATACTTAGCATGGACGCAGGATGAGTGTCAGTCTTTAAAGCAAGAGATCGATCAGTATCTGGACCAAATGGTAGCGACCTATTATCCAAAGTTATCTTTATCAGAGATGAGTGAAGAAGAAAAACAGTTGGTAATGAGTCTTTATCGCTACTTGAAGCTGAAGAAGTCAAACCCTGTGGATCTTACTAGCTCAAAGCGGCTCTGTCGTTCCTGTAAGGAGATTCTGGATAAGCTCTGGCAGCAAGCATATAATACCTATCAAGCTAGTCAACTTCCCATTGAAGAGCAAAAACAATTGGGGCAGAAATATCAGCAATTGTTCAAACAAGTGGATCTTTTGATTGGGATGTCGCTCGAGGAGTCATTGAAGATTGAGCCTGCGGATGCTTGGCAAGCAATGGTAGACTTTGAGAAATCATCATCTTCTTATTACGCCGTCATTGACCGGTTGAATGGCGGAGGAGATCAGGATTATAGGGATCTTCCGAGTATTATCGTTGATCGTGTTAAGCAGTTCTCTTTGGAAACGGATGGATTTGGAGCGATTCTAAGACCCTATCAAGAATTTGGTGTGAAGTATGCATTGACCTTTAAGAAAATTCTGTTGGGGGATGAGATGGGTTTGGGTAAGACGATTCAGGCCTTGGCGATTGCCAACCATCTGAATTTGCAAGGACTGACTCACCATGTTGTGCTTGCTCCATTGTCAATCTTAGCTAATTGGCAACGCGAAATTGCCAAATGGACGGGGATGGCAAGCTTTTTGTACCGAGGAAACAATCGAAAAGCAGCTGTCCAAGCTTGGCAGGACCAAGGAGGTGTCTTATTGTTGAATTATGAGCAGAGTAAGCACCTTAATAATGAGTCGATGGATTATAAACCGGACCTAGTTATTGTGGATGAAGCCCACTATGTTAAAAATCCGAATGCTCAGCGATCTAAGAATGCCTATCAATTGGCTCGTTCAGCAGACTATAATCTTTTTATGACAGGAACACCTTTGGAAAACCGTTTATCTGAAATGAAGCAATTACTCTCAATTCTGCAACCAAATTTAAGCTTTACTGAAGGCTCTTTTAAAAATGATTGGTTGGATGAGGCCCCGCAAGAATTTAAGCAAAAGGTGGCCACTGTCTACTTAAGACGCAAGCGTCTCGATGTTCTTAAAGAATTGCCAGAGATTGAGATGGTGGAACGCTGGTCTAATTTCTCAAAAGAGGAACAGGCATTTTACGATGAGGCAGTTCGAATGGGGATTTCTGGAATGATGCGGATGCGCAGAGCCGGCTTTTCCGGAGTTGATCGTCGCCATTCGGAAAAGATTGATAGCACTTGTACCATCTGTGAAGAAGCCTTGGAGAATGGGGATAAGATTATTATCTTTTCTTTTTTCAAAATGGTGCTTGAAAAGTTGGAAGATCATTTAGGAGACAAAGTGGTTGGGATGATATCGGGAGATATAACAGCCAGTCAAAGACAGGATCTAATTGATCGTTTAGAAGCGGCTGATAAAGGCGCTATTTTATTGAGTCAAATCGATGCTGGTGGTGTGGGATTAAATATTCAAGCAGCCAATATTGTCATTCTCTGCGAGCCCCAATGGAAGCCTTCAACGGAACAGCAAGCGATTGGTCGTGTTTATCGGATGGGACAGGCTAAGAATGTGGTGGTTTATCGACTGTTAACTCAAGAGAGTATCGATGAGACTCTGATGGATTTGTTGGCAAGGAAAACACAGGTTTTTGAGGACTACGCTCAAGATTCAGTGGTCTCAGAGGCTTTTGATCATCAAAATCAAAGTGTTCTTTCTGAAACTGAATTACAAAAGAAGGTCTTTGAGATTGAACGTGAGCGTTTAGCTAGGAAAACAGGCTAATCATAAATTGATAACTAGTTGAAAAGAAATGGTACGCTGATATAGCCACATACCATGGAAGACCAAATTGGGGGTCAACTTAAAGCGGGATTTTTGCTGAGAGAACTTTATGAAGATACGAATGGAGAAGGGCGACTTCATCAGTTAAATATCCTAGCTATGTAGTAACTAGGGCGGTGAAGGCTTAAAGCTTGACATGGAAAGGATATTTGTAGGAATGTGAGAGATTAAGATATTTTGAAAAGAGCCGCTTTGGCGGTTTTTTTATTAGCTAAAGTTCCTGAGTTATAAAGGAGTTGTTTGGAAACGAGAAATGCGCTTTAAACAGATTGTAAAAACTGTATCAAAATCAAAAAAACTATAGCTATTTATCACACTTTCAGATATAATATGTGTATCAATAAATTCGTTAAAATATTCACAATATTGATTATTATTTAGAGGAGGACGATGATAAATGGAAACGACGAAGACAAATGTAAGCTCTGCTTGGGAAGGATTCAAGGGGCAAAGCTGGCAAGATGAAATTAATGTGCGTGATTTTATTGTAGCTAACTATACACTATACGAGGGAGATGACTCTTTCCTCGAAGGCGCCACTCCTGATACCTTCCAATTATGGGACCAGGTCATGGATTTGACGAAGCAAGAACGACAAGCAGGCGGAGTCTTAGATATGGAGACCAAAATTGCCTCAACGATTACTTCCTACGGCCCAGGATATTTGGACCAGGCAAAAGAACGGATTGTTGGTTTACAAACAGATCAACCATTTAAGCGGCCCATGCATCCTTTTGGAGGGATTCGCATGGCAAAGTCCTCACTAGCAGCTTATGGCTATGAGATTGATAAGGAGACAGAATATACCTTTAACCATTTACGTAAGACCCATAATCAAGGGGTGTTCGATATATATACACCAGAAATGCGGGCTGCCCGCCACTCTGGGATTATTACTGGTTTACCGGATGCTTATGGTCGTGGTCGGATTATTGGTGACTATCGCCGGGTAGCATTGTATGGCTTGGATCGATTAATGGCTGACCGAGTTGAGCAATACGCTAATGTTGGTGATGGGCATATGAGCGAAGAGGTAATGCGCTTAAGGGAAGAGGTTTCTGAACAGTATCGAGCGCTGGCTGAATTAGTGGAACTTGGAGATAGCTATGGCTTTGACTTAAGACGGCCAGCAGAAAATGCTCAAGAGGCATTTCAATGGGTATACTTAGCTTATTTAGCTGCGATTAAGCAACAAAATGGTGCTGCTATGTCCTTAGGTCGCACCTCTACCTTCTTAGATATCTATATTGAGCGCGATCTGCAACGGGGAATATTAGATGAGCGATCTGCTCAAGAGATTGTGGATCACTTTGTCATGAAGTTACGTTTAGTTAAGTTCGCGCGAACACCTGAATACAATGAGTTATTCTCGGGGGATCCAACTTGGGTCACTGAATCAATTGCTGGAATGGGATTAGATGGTCGTCCATTAGTAACCAAGAATTCCTTCCGATTCTTACATACCTTATCTAACTTAGGACCTGCTCCTGAGCCTAACTTAACGGTTTTATGGTCACCGAAATTACCAGAAAACTTTAAACGCTTTTGTGCGAGGGTATCAATTGATACATCGGCCATTCAATATGAAAATGATGAAGTGATGCGCCCTGAATATGGTGATGACTATGGAATTGCTTGTTGTGTATCGGCAATGCGCATTGGAAAACAAATGCAGTTCTTTGGGGCACGAGCTAATCTTGCCAAGGCTTTACTTTATGCGATCAATGGTGGGATCGATGAAAAATCGAAAGCCCAAGTTGGGCCAAGCTACCGAGGCATTAGTTCAGAATATTTAGATTATGAGGAAGTCATGGTTAAATATGACCAAATGTTAGATTGGTTGGCTGAACTCTATGTTAATGCATTAAATATTATTCACTATGCTCATGATAAGTATTCATATGAAAGTCTTGAAATGGCTTTGCATGATGTGAATGTGATTCGTACCATGGCAACTGGAATTGCTGGTTTCTCAGTTGCGATCGATTCCCTTTCTGCTATTAAATATGCTAAAGTAAAAACGATTCGTGATGAAAATGGTATTGTTGTTGATTTTGAAACGGAAGGCGACTTCCCTAAATATGGAAACAATGACGATCGCGCTGATCAAATTGGCGTGCAATTATTGAAGACCTTCATGTCTAAAGTTAAGAAACATCAAACATATCGTAATGCAATTCATACCACCTCAATCTTAACGATCACTTCTAATGTAGTCTACGGTAAGAAGACCGGAAATACTCCTGATGGTCGCCGTGCGGGTGAACCTTTTGCACCTGGAGCTAATCCAATGCACGGACGAGATACTCATGGTGCTTTGGCGAGCTTGTTGTCAGTATCGAAGATGCCATATAAGGAAGCCATGGATGGTATTTCAAATACCTTCTCCATTATCCCTAAGGCTTTAGGAAAAGATAATTCGATGCAAGAGGATAATTTGGTGAGTCTTTTAGATGGATATTCCTTAGAGGGGGGACACCACTTAAACATTAATGTCTTTAATCGAGATACACTCTTAGATGCTATGGAGCATCCGGAAGAGTATCCACAATTAACGATTAGGGTCTCTGGCTATGCAGTTAACTTTATTAAGTTGACGCGTGAACAACAGTTAGATGTCATTAATCGGACCATGCATGCGTCCATGTAGCTAGACCTGAAAGGAGGAGAAAACGTGACCTCGCAAGAACCATCTGTTATTGGCTATGTCCATTCTACGGAAAGTTTTGGATCGGTTGATGGACCCGGTATTCGTTTTGTAACTTTTATGCAAGGCTGTCGATTACGTTGTGAATTCTGTCATAATCCAGATACTTGGAAGTTAACAGGAGGAACTCCTTATACGCCGCAAGAATTGTTTGATCAAGCTGTGGCTTACCGTTCTTTTTGGGGTCAAAAAGGGGGCGTAACAGTGAGTGGTGGAGAGCCGCTATTACAAGTCGATTTTCTATTAGCTTATTTTAAATTATGCAAGGCGGCAGGGATTCATACCACGATTGATACCTGTGGGGCTCCTTTCACTTACGATGAACCTTTCTTTTCTAAATTTGAAGAATTAATGCAATATACGGATCTTCTTCTGTTTGATATTAAACATATCGACCCTAAAGGACATTTAGCTTTAACTGGAGCGAGTAATTCTTCTGTATTAGCGATGGCTAATTATTTATCAGATCACCGGATTCCTGTATGGATTCGACATGTTTTAGTACCGACTCGTACTGATTATGATGAGTACTTGCATCGTTTAAGTGATTATATTAAGACTTTGAAGAACGTTCATAAAGTTGAGATTTTGCCTTATCATGAATTGGGGGTCTATAAATATCAAGCCTTAGGAATCCCTTATCGTCTTGCGGGTGTACACCCTCCTACTGAAGAGCGTGTAAAAAATGCACAAACGATCTTAGAAGTGGACCGCTATCAAGCTTATTTGGAAGATTAATACGATAGCAGGGTGTATATGCAGGACCTTTAATACTTTTATGATATTAAATAGGCTGCCACTCAATTACAAAATTAATGATAAAGTACTTTGCTTTTTCATAATATGAGGATCACATGGAGTCTTCGGTTAGTTACTAGGTTGGCTAGAGAAGCGAAGACTATTTCATCAGTATTAAAAATAAAAACTAATCCCACTAGGCTGGTGGACTGCCAGGAACTTCGATTGAAGTTTTCTGGTCTCGGTTAACTCATCAAAGCCTCGATGCTAAAGTATCAAAGCATGATAAGATCAACAGTCCTTTTATCACAGCTGTGGGATTAGTTTATTTTTTGTATTAAGGCTAAAGTGAACGGGCGATACTTAAAAAGAAAGGCTCAATAGAAGATTTTGAATCTCGCGATTAGCTAATTCTAAATAAGTTTGCACTTCTAAGGAGAGTGGCGAATTCGGTGATTCTTCGACGCCATTCATCGCTAAAAAATGCTCGAACCAAAGAGGCTCGTCAGGGATAGCTTGTTGAAGAAAGGGGTAAAAGCTAAGCAGAATCAAGGTTAGATTATTATATAAATCATCATAGAGGTTGGGGTTGTTATCTTGGCAGTAGGTGTCCAACCGATTGCTTAAATCTAAAAATAGTGGGTCTTGTTTACAAGGAATCAGTTCTTTGAGATCGACCGTTTTGGCTTGATTGAACCAAAGTAATTTTAAGCTATCTTTTCGATCCTGTCTTAAATAAAAATGTAAGATATCGCTTTTTATAAAATTAGATAATTGATCGTTTTGCAACATTGAAGTAAAAACTGCGTCAATCTCAAGCGTATTGATAAGGTCATAGAGGTCTGTGACGGTACTCATCACTTTTTTTAATGGACTTTGACACAATTGTTGAACCCATTGGTTAAGGTCCTCTGAAGATCGATGATTTTTAAGCGTATCAATTAATTCCAGTTTTTGCTGTTCTTGTTGAATTAAAGAATCTAGGACTTGTTGATCATGACCCAAAGATTGAAGTTGGTCACGAATTTGATAGAGTTGGACTAAAATTTCAGATTGAGATTTAAGGGATCTGACAGAATAAGCATAAGCGATCAAGTAGTTTTTTTCCAAAGATCGCCAATCTTTGCCCTTGAGTACTTGCTGCCACAAGTTTTTGAGTGCTTGCTTATTTTGCGTCATTAGATAGAGTTGGATCAATTCATGAAAGCAAGGCCAGCTATTTTCTATTTGATAGGATTCCTCAAGGTATTTTTTGGCCAAGGCAAAATCATTGTTTTGAAGGGCAAGGCATCCCTTGCGGTAGTAGTTTTGTGCATTGTTTGGTAAATTAATAATATCCGTTATGGGAATCACTCCTTGGTCAAAATGAGGTGAAAAAATGTTAACGATCTATATGGATGCTGCATTTGATCCTAAAACATGGGAAGCAGGCCTAGCATATGTTATCATTGATGGTCAAAGCCGTCAGAGCAAGAAATACTATTGTTCAAAATTAATGGATAATCATCAAGCGGAGTTCGTTTGTTTAAGACAGGTCTTAAGAGATCTATTACTTGTCAAATCATCATTAAATCAAGTTATAGCCATTAAAACAGATTCTAAGATCGTGGCTGATTCATTTGATAAAGGCTATGTCAAATCGAATAATTATCAGGCTTATTTATCAGAAATACTACAGCTGGCAGATCAGTTTGATCTTATCTTTGTCACTTGGCTTCCTGAAAGGAAGAATAGGCAGGCGGATGGGCTTGCAAAACAAGCCCTTCATCGTCAAGGGCAAGTTGAAGTGTTATCTTAGCCCTGTGACCAATATTGATAGTAATCGACTTTTAGAGCCCCATTATAGAGCTTGCGTTTTTTGGTGGCCTTCTTTCCATAATAGTCCTCAAAGGCTTCATCGCTAGTTAGAATGTATTTGGACCAGGTTGGCATTTTTTGATAAATTTCACCCATTTGTTGGTAAAGATGATGGACTTGATCTTTATCCAGCAAGCGATCACCATAAGGTGGGTTAGCAATTAAAATGCCGTAATCTTTTTTGGGAACGAAGTCTGATAATTGCATTTGTTTAAATTCGATGGTATCAGCGACACCTGCTTTACTTGCGTTAGCTTTAGCAATTTCAATCATTCGTCCGTCAATATCACAGCCTAAAATATCCATTTGAAGGTCGGCTTTGATTTGTTGACGGGCTTTTTGTCGCTCGATGGCCCAAACCTCTGGATGAAAATACGTCCAATCTTCAGCTGCAAATGATCGTTGTAAGCCTGGTGCAATCTTCCGCCCCATCATGGCTGCTTCGATTAAGATGGTGCCTGATCCGCATGTTGGGTCATAAAGTGGTCGGTCTGCATGCCAAGTGGTTAATAGGACTAGAGCTGCAGCCATATTTTCTTTGAGGGGAGCCCCCCCTTTTTCACTGCGGTAACCTCGTTTGAAAAGGCTCGATCCGGAAGTATCCAAACTAATGATAACATGGTCTTTAACCAGACTAACTTCGATGGGGTAATGACTGCCGGTTTCGGCTAGGGGTTGAGTGCGACTGTAGTATGTCATTATTTTTTTGGCAATCGCTTTTTTTACAATTCGTTGGCAGTTAGGAACGGAGTGGAGTTTTGATTTTTGGGATTTGCCAGATACGGGGAAATTAGCATCTAAGGGCAGGATGTCTTCCCAAGGAAGGTCATAGGTTTGGTCAAAAAGGGATTCGAAAGTCGTTGCCTTGAATTCACCAACAATAATTTTGACTCGATCTGCCGTTCTTAACCAAAGGTTAGTACGAGCGATATCAATGGCGTTGCCTTCAAAACGGACACGGCCGTTTTCAGTTTGAGTTTTATAGCCGAGTTCTTTTAATTCACGGTTTACGAGAGATTCGATGCCACTTGCAGCAGTGGCAATGAGTGAGTATGTTTGCATGGGATTCCTTTCTTTTTGTTGTTATCAAATAAAAAAACACTCACCTAGCAGACGCTAAGTCAGTGTCAGTCTAAAAAGCAATCTCTTAGCTAGGCTAATACCTATGAATAGTAAAGATCGATAAGCCATGTTCTGTCATCATCGATTGATAGGTACCATCGATGATGGGGTAATCATCTATCTGCATTTACATGCCTCCTTGTCCGTTACCCGACGCAAAGGTCGTTCCTTTCAAGAAGTGCCCCTACCAAATTTGGGTTGCTCGCTCGAGGGGTTTACCAGCGTTCCAGTTTTTGCATTTCTGCAAAAAATCGTCTCTGTGGCACGTTATGGGATACTCCTTCATAGCTGTAGCCTTAGAAGTTTTTCCCGCCGTTAACGGTGAAGTTACCTTAGCTTATTGTTTCGCTAAGCACGATCACTACAAGCATTTCAGCATTGTGCGAGCATGGACTTTCCTCAGTCAACAGAAGTTGACCGCGATTACCTAACCTTTACTATGTAATATTGATTGACTTATTAAGGGTTGGAGTCGTCTGAGATTCGAGCTCCGAAAACATGTTTTTCCAAGTTGGAAAGACGTTTAAGAATATCAAAATTAGTGACGCCAGAACCTGGGTTGCTTGGCGCATTTTTCTTTGCAAGTGAGAGCTGTTTGGTTAACTCATCAACTTTAGCGATCAAACGTTCATTTTCGTTCTTCAAAAAGACAACATCTTTTTGATAGGAGTCATAATCACGAATAATACTATCGAGATATTCATCGACTTCTGCTGCATTGTAGCCACGCATTGAACGAGAAAATTCTTTTTGTAAGATATCTTTTGCGGTTAAATTTTTCTCTGCCATGAAGGTCACCTCGTTTACTAATTGGTCTTTGAAAATATTCTAGCTTATCTATTCTATCGCTTTTAGTGGTTAATATCAAAGATTAATTTAAACCTACTTAATATTATGACATGATCCTATGAAAAATACTAGTCTATTTCTAGAATTTTAAAGGTCAATCTTGCTAAAGTAGTTTGAAATCGTCATAATAAGATTCAGGAGAAAGGCGTGGTGAGATGGTAAGACTAAGTCTTTTTGAAGCTTGTCATCAGCAGCTAGACCAATTGTTTTTTTCAAATGGTTGGTTTTTAAATTATCTTGAGGGTCAAAACTGTTTAGAACTATTCCTATATTTCGAATTGGACAATCCATTGCAGCTAAACTTTGAGGATGCAAGTCAGGCGGATAGTTGTCAGGATCCCTTACCCTATTGTTTAAAGGTAGCTATCTATTCAAAATACCAACCGGTTAGTCAAAACTTGTACTGGGTAGCGTTAGAGATTGATCCCGATAAAGGCATAGAACATGGAGAGTTGAAAGCTTTTCTTAAGACGGTTAAAGATCAGTCTAAATCTTTAAGCTTAGCTTGGAAAGATTGGTATCAGGCAGACCGCAGCTTTGAATTTGATTTTGCTTGGGACTGGAAAGCATATCGTGATAAGATAGCCTTGTATCAAGAGACGGGGCGTTACGATAATCGACGCTTATTTTTGCTTTAGATGAAAGGAGGAAAGCAATGACCCAATGGCAGATGATGACTATATCGATGGATCGAAAGTATAAGAGTCTGTTGGACAGCTTGACTTATTATTTGTTTGAGATGGGTGCTCAAGGGACTCAGATTGAAGGGGCAGACTACTATTTAGAAACAGAAGACTTGTATGGTGAGATTCGGTCTCAAGGCCCTGAAGAATCAAAGGAGCCGCTTCAGGTTAAGGCTTTTTTTGAACCAACGATTACACCAGATTATATCCAATCACAACTTCAAGCAATGCTTCAAGTGCCTGTTCAAATTCAAAGTCAAGTTATTAAGGAGGAAAATTGGCAAGCTAATTGGATGTCTCATTATGAGCTGCAGACAATTTCTCGCTTTATAAAGATTGTTCCGGCTTGGCAAGATTATCAATCTAATTATCCTGATGAAAGGATTATATTCCTAAATCCAGGCTTGTCATTTGGTACGGGAAACCATACGACAACACGACTAAGTGGGCAGGCTTTAGAGCTTTTCATGCAGGGTGGAGAAAGAGTGATTGATGTGGGAACTGGTTCGGGCATTCTTTCTTTAATTGCCTGGTCTTTGGGAGCTAAGCAAGTTTGGGGTTACGACCTGGATCCACAGGCAATTCAAGCGGCTACTGATAATTTAGCGATTCATCAAGCGAAAACGGGTCAAAATATAGCTGTCGAATTTCAAGTGAACGACCTATTATCAGGTGTTGAACAAACTGCTGAGATCATTGTGGCAAATATTTTACCACATATTCTAAAAGAATTAATCCCTCAGGCTGGCTCTCTATTAACCGAGAATGGTTACTTGATTCTTGGAGGAATTCTGGAAGAAAAAGCCAAGGATCTGATTGATTATTTAGAGGAATCAGGTTGGGAAGTTTGTCAAAAGACGAGCGCTGAAGGTTGGGCAAACTTAGTTGTCCAAAAAAAGGAGGACTAAGGTGCAACAGTATTTTCTAGAATTAGAAGCGTCTGCTTCGATACCTCCTACTCTAGTTTTCTTAAGTGAGGGAGACAGTCATCATTTGTTGACGGTTCTGCGAGCAAGAACAGGCCAAGAAATATATGTTGTTCATCAAGGTCAGCGTTATTTAGCAAGGCTAGTAGGTGAAAGGGCAGGGTTGGCTCAGTTAGAAGTAATTCAGAGGATAGAAGTCGATACGGAGCTCCCTATTCAAGTGACCATTGCTTGTGGATTGTCAAAAAATGATAAGTTGGATACCATTGTTCAAAAGGGGACAGAGTGTGGTATGGCTAGTTTTCAGCCCTTGTCTTTAAGCCGTGATGTTGTTCGATGGAAAGATGGAAAGTCTATTCAAAAGATTGATCGGCTACAGAAGATTGCTCAAGCAGCCAGCCAGCAGTCTAAGCGATTGGTTGTTCCTCGAGTCTCTTCTTTAAAAACACTGGACCAGTGGTTACAAAGTGTGGATGATTATGACCTTAAGTTGGTTGCTTATGAAGAAGAAGCCAAGCAGACTACATCATATAGTCTTCGACAGGCTTTGTCTTTGGGCCAAAAAGGACAAAAGATGGCCATTGTCTTTGGTTCAGAGGGAGGGTTGACTCAGGAAGAAGTGGATCAATTACGCGCTAAAGGATTTATAACTTGTTCGCTAGGATGTCGAATCTTAAGGGCTGAAACGGCTCCTATATACGCTCTGGCCGCTATTTCTTATCAATTTGAATAATTTATCAAGGAAAGGAAGTTTTATGATGTCAATGAATCAATATATCGATCACACACTTTTAAAAGCACAAGCCACTCGCTCTGAGATTGAACGTTTGTGTCAAGAAGCTAAGAAATATCAATTTATATCTGTCTGTGTGAATCCATATTGGGTTGCTTATGCAAATGAGTTATTACACGATACTTCGGTTAAAGTATGTACAGTCATTGGTTTTCCTTTAGGGGCTAATACTAGCTCCGTAAAAGCCTTTGAAGCTAAGGAAGCTGTTAAAAGTGGGGCTGATGAGGTGGATATGGTAATTAATGTTGGTCTTGTTAAGGATGGCTTATGGGATCAAGTTCAAGTTGATATCAAAGCGGTTGTTGATGCAGCTAAACCCGCATTGGTTAAAGTTATTATTGAAACTTGCTTGTTAGAACATGATGAAATAGTCAATTCCTGTCAGGCTGCTCAGCAAGCTGGGGCTGACTTTGTAAAGACATCAACCGGATTTTCGACGGGTGGAGCGACAGTGGATGATGTGGCATTGATGCGTCAGACGGTGGGGCCAGATATGGGAGTGAAGGCTTCCGGTGGAATTCACACGTTCGAGGAAGCTCAAGCACTAATTGAAGCGGGCGCAAGTCGTTTAGGTGCGTCTAAAGGGGTTGCTATCGTTCAAGCAGAACAAGAATAATTAAATCAAAAAATAGGCGTTAAAATACAAATAATCCCACAACCGTGGTCATAGGATGGTTAGCTATACTTTAAGTAGAAGTTGCTAGCAGAAGCCAGAAGACTTTAAAAAGTTCCTGGTGGACCAACCCGGTTGTGGCTTTTATTTTTATTCTATAATGAGAAGAATATCCAACTAACTTGAATGTGTTAAAAAAATACGCTTTTTAATGGATTTTGTGGATCAAGTTTGGAAAGATGGCTTTAGAGCTTGTTAAATAAGGCTTGCTTGGCGTATAATGTAAGATAAATTATACTAGGGGGGTGGAACAATGGCACGCAATGAAATATTTACCGCAGAATCAATCATTGAGATTTGTTCAGAGTATATGAATGAACGCTCGGTTGCTTTTGTCAAGAAGGCATTGGATTTTGCAACAGCAGCCCATGCCCACCAAAGTCGCTTGTCGGGAGAGCCTTATATTATACATCCTATTCAAGTTGCTGGTATTTTAGCGCGTATTAAGTTGGATCCAGATACGGTAGCTACGGGATTCTTACATGATGTTGTAGAAGATACAGATTATACCTTAGATGATATCAAGGAAAATTTTTCTGAAACAGTCGCTTTTTTAGTGGATGGGGTAACTAAGTTAGGGAAAATCAAGTTTCAAAGTAAGGAAGAACAATTAGCTGAAAATCACCGTAAGATGATTTTGGCCATGGCTAAGGATATTCGGGTGGTCATGGTTAAGCTAGCTGACCGCTTGCATAATATGCGAACCTTAAAGTATCAGAAACCGAGTAAGCAAATTGAAAAATCAGAGGAAGCTCTTGAGGTTTATGCACCCTTAGCTGAAAGAATTGGTATGTCAGCGATAAAATGGGAGCTAGAAGATACGGCGTTACGTTATATTAATCCAGATGCTTATTATGACATTGTCCATAAAATGGATGCTAAACGGGATGAGAGAGAATCCTATATCAAAGAAGTAATTGCTGATATCCAGGTTGCCATTCAGGAATTAGAGATGACGGCAGATATCTACGGTCGGCCTAAGCATATCTATTCGATTTATCGAAAGATGGTTGATCAAAACAAAGAATTTGACGATATCTATGATTTATTAGCAGTTCGAGTAATTGTGGATTCAATTAAAGATTGTTATGGGGTACTTGGGGTTATTCATACTAAGTGGAAGCCGATGCCCGGGCGTTTTAAAGACTATATTGCCATGCCTAAGGCTAATATGTATCAATCGATTCATACGACAGTCATAGGCCCTCAAGGGAAACCCGTTGAAGTTCAAATTCGAACTCATTATATGCATCAAGTTGCTGAATATGGGGTAGCGGCTCACTGGGCCTACAAAGAAGGTAAACGAGCAGATGAAGAACCCGTTGATAATATTCAAAAACAATTGAAGTGGTTCCGTGATCTAGGGGAATACCAGGATGATGCTGATAATGCTAGCCAATTCATGGAATTTATCAAAGAGGATGTTTTTAAAGATCAAGTTTATATTTTTACTCCTCGTGGGGATGTGTCTGAATTACCTGCTGGTTCTGGACCAGTTGATTTTGCTTTTCATATTCATACCGAGATTGGTAATAAAACGATTGGTGCTAAGGTGAATGGGATTATTGTTCCCTTAAATTACCAGTTAAAAAATGGCGATATTGTGGAGATTTTAACGAATCCCAATTCTAACGGACCGAGTCGTGATTGGTTGAAGTTTGTTAAAACATCTAAGGCCCGTAATCGAATTAAACGTTTCTTTAAGTTGAAGGAGCGTGAACGAAATGCTGAAATGGGTCAGCAAATCTTAGAAAAAGAATTAAAAGATCAAAATACTAGTCTACGACAGGAGTTAAAGCGTAATAAGGAAAAAGATCTGTTAGAGCGCTTTAATTTTAACAGTTTGGAAGACTTATATGCAGCCATTGGCTTGGGTGAATTGTCCATGCACACGATTTTGAATTATTTAGGGATTCACCAAGAGGAAAAAGATGATGAAGCTAGTGGTAATACGATTAATAAAACAACACCGAGTAAAGATCAACCAGACCGAACCGTCCACGAGTCGGGGGTTGTTGTTAAAGGTATCGATAATCTGATGATTCGCCTGAGTCGTTGCTGCAATCCTGTTCCCGGAGACCCTATAGTTGGGTATATCACGCGTGGGAGAGGTATTTCAGTTCACCGAATAGATTGTCCTAACTTGCAGCATGAGGTTGAATTAGCGGATCGGACCATCGATGTTGAGTGGGAAGAATATGATCAGTTACAAGAGGAATATACGTCAGCGATTCAAGTCATTGGATTTGATCGTACGGGATTGATCAATGATGTTCTGCATGTGATTAACCATACGATTAAGAATTTAAAGAGTGTCAATGGTAAGATTTCGGACAATAGTCAAGCAACGATTGACTTAAAGGTAATGATTTCGAATACCAAGCAATTAGAGGATTTAATTCTTAAGCTGCGCAATATTCCAGATGTCTATGAAGTTAAACGGATTGCCAATTAGGAGGAAAAAATGCGAGTAATTATTCAACGGACTCAAGCTGCTCAAGTAACCATTGATGGAGAAGTGGTAGGGGCTATTGATCATGGATTTACATTGTTAGTCGGTTTTACCCACGGGGATGATCAGACAGATTGTGACTACTGTGCACGTAAGATTGCTAATATGCGAATTTTTGAAGATGAAGAAGGAAAGACTAATTTGTCGTTAAAAGAAGTGGGGGGAGCCATTCTTTCGATCAGTCAATTTACGCTATATGCCGCTACTAAGAAAGGAAATCGTCCTGGCTTTACTCAGGCCGCTGATCCCGATTTAGCGACTGAATTGTATGATTATTTTAACCAGTGTCTAAGAGATTACGGCTACCAGGTGGAAACAGGTCAATTCGGTGCAGATATGCAAGTTTCTTTAGTGAATGATGGACCGATGACGATTATCTTGGATTCGGTAGACCGATAGTTTACCTGGCTTAAGTATGCTCTTTTGATTGGGCATAAAATTTATGAAATTAAATAAACGAACAGGCTGGGATCTAACATCCCAGCCTGTTTTTTAATGATTTTTATTGAGTTGATTAAAATAGCTCTCTAAGCCTTGGACAATACCTTGTGCGAGTTGATCTTGATATTGATCACTTTTAATATTTTCTAGATCAGCCGCATTGGACATGAAGCCCATTTCTAGAAGGATTGCGGGGATATGGCTCCCACGAAGTACTTGATAATTACCATATTGAACGCCACCATCTGATTGTCCGAGAGAGGAGATGCTTGCTTGCATGGCTTGAGCGAAGTTCTCATCTTCTAAGTGATAGAAGTAAGTAGTAATGCCATTCCAATTGGGATCCCAAGAAGCATCGAAGTGGATTGAGACAAAAAGGTCTGCGTCCGATTGATTGGTCATGTCAACCCGTTGATCTAAGCCAACAAAAACATCCTGATCACGTGAAAGAATGACCTTGCAGCCTAGAGCTTCTAGCTTGGCCTTTAGTTTTACGGCGACAGGCAAGGTATAGTCTTTTTCATGAAACTGCTTATCTAGGGATAAAGTTCCGGGGTCTTCGCCGCCATGCCCTGGGTCGATAAAGAGGGTTGCCTCTTTAAGTGTATGTACTTTTGGTTCACTCTTATGATCAATCGAATCGATCGGTTGTGAAACAACCATTGGATTTAAATAACCTTCTCGGCCTTGATCGTCTTTAGCTTTATAGAATATTTCACCTGTTTCTTCATTTTTGACTTCTTCAAGAAGAGTGAATTGTTGAAGATATGAGGCTTGATAGTGAGCTTTGGATTGATAGGAGGGGCTTTCAAAGAAATAGGCTCCTTCTTGGCGGATCGTTAACTGGTCCTTAAGTTGTTCATAGGCTGCTTGACGTTTTGCTTCTTTCTTTTCCGACTCTTCTTTGGCTTGACGTTGCAATTTAGCATCTTTACTGGCAAGGAGTTGAACTTGATTTTTTTGTACGAAACCTTCATAGTCTTGATAATAAATTTTGATCCAGTCTGCTTGAACAAATTGAACATTGCTAAAGCTATCCGTTGGTAGTTCAGTGACTACCGGGCTATCTTTATCTGCTTTGCTATATAGAGGCGTTTTTCCTTTAGTTTTTAAGCCAATTTCCTGGTCAGAGGGGAGTTCTGGCTGATCAAGTAGCCATTGGGGAATCCAACCATCGATCTTACCTTGATAACGTACCTTCAACCAGTTTTCATTACGGCTAAGCAAGGAAACTTGGCTCTTAGGGTCGATTTCAGCGAGTGCTTTGGATCCTGTAGAGGGTTCTTGACGAAGGGTAACTCCGGGACGAACAATCGTTAAGGGACTGGTTCGTGTTAGATAACTAAGAGTTAGACTAGCAATAAATAGGCTAGTGACGGTGAAGAGAATGGCTAGTTGCTTCTTAGATAGGTTAAACGAGATTGGCATCAGGGCGCCTTCCTTCCTAGACGGGCTTCATAATACTTCTATTATAATAACTTTGTTGACGCTTTCTTCTTTTTTTATAAAATGTCATTAAAAAGTAATCATTTTGTGACCCGTTTGTCTTTTAACAAAATCTAAGGGATTAAGATTGCTTTTGAAATGCTTATGAAGGGGGAAATTTGTCAATTGTCAACAATTTTAGGAAGCGATCTTTAAAACTGCTAATTATTTAATTTATAGATATCTATTATTGTTCTTGACAAAAAGAGGGAGATTAAGTAAGCTATAAACAAAATTAATTCGTTGAAGTAGACAAGTAGCTCGCAAACAGAGAGGAACAGATGGTGAGACTGTTCATGCAATAGTGAAGACACTACGGAGAAGGATAATGCAAAGTTATCCCGTTTAGCGCGTTAAGTTATTTAAGGCAATGGTTACATTGCAAAATTAGGTGGTACCACGTTCAATCGTCCTATGCTATGGCTAGGGCGATTTTTATATTTAAAAAAGGAGGAAGCAATTTGATTCAGAAGATGAAAGGGACGGAAGATATTCTGCCAAAGGATGTTGCGCGTTGGCAGTATGTTGAAGATTTGGCTCGAGATTTATTTGATCAATATTTATTCAGAGAAATTCGGACCCCTTTATTCGAATCTTATGATTTGTTTGCAAGGTCAGTTGGGGATACGACCGATATCGTTTCCAAGGAGATGTATGATTTTGAGGATAAGGGCGGACGTCGACTTGCCCTACGTCCTGAAGGGACGGCACCGGTAGTTCGAGCATACATTGAAAACAAGCTGTTTGGTCCAGAATATCCTCAGCCTCTGAAGCTTTATTATATCGGATCAATGTTTCGCTACGAGCGTCCTCAAGCCGGCCGTCAGCGTCAATTTAATCAGATTGGTGTTGAGGTTTTTGGGTCAGATAATCCGGCTACCGATGTTGAAGTGATTGCCCTTGCTTGGCAATTTTTCCAAGAATTAGGTTTAAGAGGAATTCAAATTCATCTAAATTCCTTAGGCGAAAAAACAGCTCGCCAAGCTTATCGTCAGGCTTTAATTGATTATTTTGAGCCGCATTTTGCTGAATTGAGTGAAGATTCAAAGCGAAGACTTCATGATAATCCGCTAAGGGTTCTCGATTCAAAAGACCCTAAGGATCAGGCTCTTCTGCCACAAGCACCGTCAATATTGGATTATTTGAATGAAACGAGTCAAAAGCATTTTGAAGAAGTTCAATCATTACTTCAGGCTCTGAACATTCCTTATCAAGTGGATGATCGTATTGTACGAGGATTAGATTATTATCAAGAGACGATTTTTGAATTTATTGTTGAAGATCAAGCGATAGGCGCTCAATCAACTGTTTGTGGTGGGGGACGCTATAGTGGATTGGTCGAAGATTTGGGTGGCCCTCAAAAATCAGGTTTTGGCTTTGGATTGGGTATGGAGCGTCTTTTATTATTGTTAGAAGAAGAGGGCATCGACTTGCCCGGCTACGAACCTGTCGATGTTTATGTTATTTGTTTAGAGCAAGAAGCGAATCGATTGGCTACTCAAGTGGTTCAAGCAGCAAGAGGAGCGGGACTAATTGCTGAACGGGATTATTTAAATCGCTCTTTAAAGTCACAATTTAAGACGGCAGCCAAGTTGGAGAGTCGGTTAGTGGTTACATTGGGCGAAAAAGAAGCAGCATCGGGTCAGTTGACTTTTAAAAACCAGGCTAATGGTCAGGAAACAATGCTTTCCCTCGAAGATTTACTGGAGGATTTTGCTGGAGTCTTCCGACGATTGACGATGGATACTTCTGTGATTGATGCATTTTTTAAAGGAGAATAGTTATGGCAAAAAGAACAGTTTATTGTGGTTTAGTCAGTGATGAATGGGTAGGAAAAACAATTACCCTCAAAGGATGGGTTCAAAAAAGACGGGATTTAGGAGGAGTCATCTTTGTTGACTTGCGTGACCGCGAAGGTTTTTGCCAAGTGGTATTTAACTCTGGCAAGCTATCAGCTGAAGATTTCCTAGCAGCGGACAAGTTGCGCTCTGAATATGTCATCGAGATAACAGGGGAGCTTCAATATCGGGCGGAAGATCAAATTAATCCAAAAATTCCAACTGGAAAATTTGAAGTGATGGCGACAGAACTGATCATTCATGCGAAAGCTAAGACACCTCCTATTTATATTGAAGATAATATTGATACCGATGAAGAAGTACGTCTGAAATATCGAATGCTTGATTTAAGACGCCATCAAGTCTTTGAAAATATCCGTTTACGACATGTCGTCACCAAGACTATTCGTCATTATCTAGATAATGCAGGTTTTATCGATGTGGAAACCCCCTTCCTAACAAAATCAACTCCCGAAGGAGCTCGTGATTATTTGGTTCCCACTCGGCAAAATGCGGGCAAGTTCTTTGCTCTACCTCAATCTCCACAGTTATTTAAACAATTGTTAATGGGTGCTGGATTTGACCGTTATTATCAAATTGTGAAGTGCTTCCGAGACGAGGATTTACGAGGTGATCGTCAACCTGAATTTACCCAAGTCGACCTAGAAACAAGTTTCTTGGAACAAGAGGAGATTCAAGCAGGGGTTGAGGCCATGTTGAAGGAAGTGGTGAAAGCGACCCGTGGAATAGAAATTAATGAGGCTTTCCCAACGATGACTTATGACCAAGCCATGAATGAATATGGATCTGATAAACCGGATATTCGTTTTGATATGAAGCTAACTGATCTGAGTGATTTTGCGGCTACCAGTGATTTTGGTGTCTTTAAGAGTGCAATTGAGGCTGGTGGCCAAGTTAAGGCGATTAATCTTAAGGGAAAAGCCGACGAATATACTCGTAAGACGGCGGACGCTTTGTTTAACGTTGTTAAGCCTTATAAAGCAAAAGGGTTAGCCTGGACAAAGGTACTTGAAGAAGGATTTAATGGGCCAATTGCTAAGTTTTTATCTAATGAAGATCAGGACTTGATTAAAGAACGATTAGATGCTAAAATAGGTGACATCTTATTCTTTGTGGCAGATAAGAAACAAGTGGTTGCTGACTCTTTAGGGGCTTTAAGAACCTACTTAGCCAAGGAACACCAGCTTTATGATCCACAAGAATTAGCTTTCTTATGGGTGACCGACTGGCCTTTATTTGAATATGATGAGGAAGCTGGCCGGTATGTAGCTATGCACCATCCATTTACGGCACCGCAAAATCCAGACGTAGCTGAGTTGAAGGCACACCCAGACCAAGCAAGGGCTAAAGCTTATGATATTGTTTTGAATGGTTACGAAGTTGGGGGTGGATCGATTCGGATTCATACGCGGGAGATGCAAGATCAGATGTTTGAGTTATTAGGGTTTACACCGCAACAAGCTCAAAGTCAATTTGCTTTCTTATTAGATGCGCTAGAATTTGGCTTCCCACCACATGGAGGATTAGCATTAGGATTGGACCGTTTAGTGATGATTTTAGCTGGACAGCCTAATATTCGAGAAGTTATTGCTTTTCCTAAGACTGGACGTGGACAGGACCTCTTAACCGATGCACCAAATAACGTTGCTAAAGACCAATTAGATGACCTTCATTTAGTTGTTAAGTATCCTAAATAATATGTGATCAATACGACATAACCAATGTGATTAATCTTACATTGGTTATGTCGTTTGTTTCGCATTCTTTTTATGAAATCAACAACTAATAAAATGTGATCAATTGGTTTTGTTGATGTGAAATCGTTAACGCAAGCGGTTTCCGCTGAGAGTTATAATGAATATATCAATTAAAGGGAGGAATTTGAATGTCAAATATTCAAGTATTTTCTGAAATCGGTCGTTTAAAAAAGGTTTTACTTCACCGTCCAGGTAAAGAGTTAGAAAACTTAATGCCAGACTACCTAGATCGTTTACTTTTCGATGATATTCCTTATCTCGAAGCAGCTCAAGCAGAGCATGATAACTTTGCTAAAACATTACAAGATCAAGGTATTGAAACAGTATACCTTGAAAAATTAGCTGCAGAAGCAATCGATGCAGGTGGCGTTAAAGAACAATTTGTTGACGATTGGATGGCAGAATGTGGACTTGCAGAAGGACCACAATATCAAGCTGTTCGTGAACAATTATTAGCTTTAGATACTTTCGATATGGTTCTAAAATCCATGGAAGGTTTCAAGAAATCTGAATTAGATGTGAAAACAACTGCTTTAGATGACCTTGATGCAGATTATCCATTTGCAGTGGATCCAATGCCAAACCTTTACTTCACACGTGACCCATTTGCGACAATTGGTAATGGTGTAACAATTAACCATATGTACTCAGATACTCGTAATCGTGAAACACTTTATGCAAAATATATCTTTGAATTCCACCCAGAATATAAGGATACTCCTCGCTTCTATAGCCGTGAAGAATCTACTCGTATCGAAGGTGGGGACGAATTAGTACTATCTAGTCAAGTGCTTGCTGTTGGTATCTCACAACGTACTGATAAACGTTCAATCTTGAAATTAGCTAAACGTTTATTTAAAGAAACAGACTATAAAGAAGTTTATGCTTTCTTAATTGCTAACAATCGTAAATTCATGCACTTAGATACGGTATTTACCCACATTGACCATGATAAATTTACCATTCACCCAGAAATCGAAGGTGGATTGAAAGTTATTCGTTTAACTCCAAATGGAGACGATGTCAAAGTGGATGAAATGGAAGGCAAATTAGAAGATACCTTAGCTAAAGCTTTAGGTGTTGACCAAGTTTCTCTATTACGTTGCGGTGGTGGCGAAATTGTTGCCGGTGCTCGTGAACAATGGAATGATGGAGCTAACACATTAGCTATTGCGCCAGGTGAAGTTGTGGTTTACAACCGTAACGTCATTACTAATGATCTACTTTGCAAAGCAGGCGTTAAGATTCACCAAATCGAAGGTAGCGAATTAGTTCGTGGTCGTGGTGGTCCTCGTTGCATGTCAATGCCATTAGTTCGTGAAAAATTTTAGTCGCTAAGTCAGTAAAATAGATAGGAGAATGCCCATGTTCCAAGGAAAAAACTTTTTAAAAGAAATTGATTTTACACCCGATGAATTAAGATATTTGATTGATTTTTCAATTCACTTAAAAGATTTGAAAAAACGTCATATCCCACATGAATACCTAAAAGGTCAAAATATTGTATTACTTTTTGAAAAGACTTCAACACGTACACGTTCTGCCTTTACGGTTGCAGCTAATGATTTAGGAGCTGCTCCAGAATTTATGGGATCTAATGATATCCAATTGGGTAAGAAAGAATCTGTTAAGGATACAGCCATTGTATTAGGATCAATGTTTGATGGAATTGAATTCCGTGGATTTAAACAAACAGACGTTGAAGAATTAGGTAAATATGCTGGCGTTCCAGTATGGAATGGTTTGACCGACGAATGGCATCCAACTCAAATGATCGCAGACTTTATGACCATTAAAGAAGAATTCGGTGAATTAAAAGGTAAAACTTTGGTTTACTGTGGTGATGGTCGTAATAACATGGCTAACAGCTTGATCGTGATGGGAGCTTTAGTAGGTGTTAACGTAACGATTGCTGCACCTAAAGAATTGTTTACTGATGAAGAAATCGTTAAACGTGCTGAAGGATATGCTAAAGAATCTGGTGCGACTGTTCGTGTAACAGATGATGTTGAAGAAGCCGTGAAGAATGCAGATGTTATCTATACAGACGTATGGGTATCGATGGGTGAAGAAGATAAGTTCGAAGAACGTATCAAATTACTTCAACCTTATCAAGTTAATAAAGAATTAACAGATAAGATCGAAAACAAAGACTGGATCTTCTTACACTGCTTACCAGCCTTCCACGATACTGAAACTCGCTATGGTAAAGAAATGAAAGATAAATTTGGTATTGATCAAATGGAAGTAACTGATGATGTCTTCAACGGCGATCACGCTCGTCAATTCCAACAAGCTGAAAACCGTATGCACTCAATTAAAGCAGTGATGGCAGTTACTAATGGTAACTTGTTCATCCCTAAAGTATAATTTGCCTATAAAAAATGACATATTAATCCGGTTATGGTCATAAGCTATGACCGGATTTTTTTAAAGTTAAGGAGGAAATAATATGTCTGACATGAATACAAATCAGGTTGAACAAACACCTAAAAAACGCAAAATGTTAAATGCCTTTACCATATTATTTATTATTACAGCCGTTGTAGCTATTTTAACTTGGATTATCCCTTCGGGTGTTTATGATGTAGATGCTGATGGGAATTTTATTGCAGGAACTTATCATACTGTAGAAAAAACAGCTCAAGGCTTTTGGGACTTATTTTCAGCACCAATTCGTGGTTTTCTAGGAACTGATTCGACACCCGGTGCGCTAGAAGTATCCTTCTTTATTTTAATGGTAGGTGGTTTCCTTGGAGTTGTTAATGAAACCGGTGCCATTGACGCGGGAATTGCTTCATTAATTAAAAATAATAGTAAAAATGTATCAATTTTAATCTGGGTATTGATGTTTGTCTTTGCCCTTGGTGGATCAACTTATGGGATGGCTGAAGAAACAGTTGCCTTCTATCCACTATTGATTCCTTTGATGGTTGGGGTAGGAATGGATGCCTTAGTGGCTGTGGCAGTGGTCTTAGTTGGTTCTGGACTTGGGGTTCTATCTTCTACTGTTAACCCATTCGCAACCGTAATTGCTTCTGATATGGCGGGTATCTCTACCGCTGATGGTATGGCTCTTCGTTTAATTTTCTTTGCTGTTACCTATGTGATTGGTGCTTGGTATGTGTCAAGCTATGCTAAAAAAGTAATGGAAGATCCAAAACGAAATTCTTATATTGCAGATCATATTGAATCGGATAAAGAAAAATGGGCTGTTGAAGAAGATGCTCCAGCACCAACTGGTAAACAAAAAGGTGTTTTAATTATCTTCATGCTTACCTTCGTTTTAATGATTTTAGCTTTAATCCCTTGGGGAGATTTAAACGAAAATTGGACATTCTTTGAAAGTTTAACAAATTGGATTACTGGACTTCCTATCATTGGTGCTTTAGTTGGTAAATCATTGATTCCATTTGGTACTTGGTATTTAACTGAGATCTCTGTATTATTCTTCATGATGTCAGTGATTATTGCTTTATACTATAAGATGAATGAAAGTCGTTTCGTAGAAGTATTTATTAATGGTGTTACTGACTTAATTTCAGTGGCTTTAATTTGTGCAGTGGCTCGTGGTATCCAAGTTGTAATGAACGATGGTCAAATTACAGCGACTGTACTTCACTGGGGTGAAATGTCTCTAGCTAACTTGCCTAAGTGGGCCTTTACGACATTGACTTATATTTTCTATATTCCAATGTCCTTCTTGATTCCTTCAACTTCAGGACTCGCTGCAGCAACAATGGGGATTATGGCTCCGCTTGGAGAATTTGCCAATGTTGCTCGTTCGATCGTTGTTACAGCATACCAATGCGCTTCAGGTATTGTGAACTTGATTACACCAACATCTGGAGTGGTTATCGGGGCGTTAGCTATTGCTAATATTGAAATAGGTACATGGTGGAAATTCATGAAGAATTTAATCATCATTGTCTTTGTAGTTTGTCTTGTTTTATTATTAGCTGGAGCTTATTTAGGAATTTAGTATAGTATAGTTTAGTTTTAATCAATTGAAAGGGGAGTATTATGGAATATAAATTAACTCAGTCCGTTCAAGAAGAAGCCTTAAAAACCTTAGAAGAATGGATTGCTATTCCCTCTGTCTTAGATGAAAGTGCTAGTGAAACACCTTTTGGCGAAGATATACAGCGTATGCTTGAAAGAGCACTGGCTACGTGTGAATCCTTAGGAATGAAGACTTACATTGATCCTGAAGGATACTATGGCTACGCTGAAATGGGTCAAGGTGAGGAACTATTTGGTGTCTTATGCCATCTAGATGTAGTTCCTGTAGGCAACCCCTCTGATTGGACCAATGATCCATTTAAAATGATCCGGACTAGTGATGCATTATATGGTCGTGGAACACAAGATGATAAAGGGCCATCTATTGCTGCTTTGTACGCTTTTAAAGCATTGCTTGATCAAGGTTATGAATTAAACCAACGTGTGCGATTTATTTTTGGGACAGATGAAGAGACCTTATGGCGCTGTTTAAATCGCTATAATGAAAAAGAAGAGCCAGTTACTATGGGGATTGTTCCGGACTCTGCTTTTCCATTAACTTATGCAGAAAAAGGTCTGCTTCAATTGCACCTTGTAGGTCCTGGTAGCAAAGATTTTCATATTTCAAATCCAGGTGCTTTTAATGTCGTTCCAGATAAGGCTGCTTATCAAGGAGAATTAGCTGAAGATTTAGCGAAAGAACTTGATAAAAAAGCTTATAAATATGAATTAGATGGGGATCGCCTAACCGTAAAAGGCGTATCTGTTCACTCAAAAGATTCATTAGATGGGGACAATGCCTTAAGTCACTTGATTGAAGCTCTATCTACAAAAGTAGATCATCCAATTCTTAAGTTTGTTGCTGATACTTTGGCACAAGATGTGACGGGAGAAAAAATCTTTGGAAAAGTGGAAGATGAAGATTCTGGTAAACTAACGTGTAATGTGGCTAATCTTGAAATTAATGATCATGAATCTAAGCTAGGACTCGATTTAAGAATTCCCGTTAAGACCGATAAAGATCAGTTAGTTAAAACATTATCGGATTTCGCTAAGGATTATGAGTTAAGCTATCAAGAATTTGACTATTTAGCTTCTCTTTATGTTCCTGTTGATTCTGAATTGGTGACTAAATTATTAGCTGTTTACCGTGAGCTAACGGGAGACATGACTGAACCGATTTCATCGGGTGGTGCTACTTTTGCTCGTACAATGAAAAATTGCGTTGCTTTTGGAGCACTTCAAGAAGGTGTAGAAGATACCATGCACCAGGTTGATGAACATATGCCTTTAAAGAATTTCTATGAAACCATGGAAATCTATGCGAATGCTCTAAAGGCATTGATCACTAAATAATTTAAGGGGGAGTTTTATGTCAAAGAAAAAAATTGTTGTAGCCTTAGGAGGCAATGCGATCCTATCATCGGACCCATCTGCCCAAGCACAAAAGAAAGCCTTAGAAGATACGGCAAGTTACTTAGTTCACTTGATTAAGAGTGGACACGAATTAATTATCACACACGGAAATGGTCCTCAAGTAGGAAATCTACTCTTACAAAATATTGCAGCAGATTCTGAAAAGAACCCAGCCTTCCCATTGGACAGCTTGGTTGCGATGACTGAAGGATCTATTGGCTATTGGTTACAAAATGCCATGCAGAATGAATTGGCCAAAGAAGGCATCGATAAGACAGTGGCTTCCGTTGTAACGCAAGTGATTGTCGATAAAGAAGACCCAGCTTTTACTAACTTATCGAAACCAATCGGTCCTTTCTATACGGAAGAAGAAGCCAAAGAACAAATGGCTAAGACCGATGCTACTTTTAAAGAAGATGCTGGTCGGGGTTGGCGTAAAGTTGTCGCTTCACCAAAACCAGTGGCTATCAAAGAATTAGACGCTATCTCAAGCCTAGTGAATGCGGGTCATGTGGTAGTGGCAACTGGTGGTGGCGGTGTGCCTGTCATTGAAGAAGATGGTCAACTAAAGGGTGTTGAAGCTGTTATCGATAAAGACTTCGCTTCCCAGAAATTAGCCAACGATCTCGGTGCAGACCTATTCATCGTCTTAACCGGTGTTGATTATGCCTATGTGAACTATAACAAACCGGATCAAAAGAAATTGGAAACCGTATCGGTTGACGAAATGAAAGAATATATTAAAGAAAATCAATTCGCACCTGGTTCGATGTTACCAAAGGTTGAAGCCGCCATTCAATTTGTGGAAAATACCCAAGGGGGTCAGGCGGTAATCACTTCGCTTGAAAACTTAAAAGCCTTCATCGAAGATGGAGCAGCAACGATTATTCAATAATATTTTAAACCCTTAGGATAAATAAAATTGTTTGTTCGATATAAAAGGCCGATTAACACCTGCTTAGAGCGATGTTAATTGGCCTTTTTAAATAATAGGAGGATTCAAAATGAAACAACTTAAGAGATATCGTAAATCATTGGTTAGTAGCTTATTAGTGATGACAGTACTTCCAGTACCTTTTGCTGAGGCTTGTACGAGTGTCATTGTTGGTAAAAATGCTACCGTGGATGGTTCAACAATGATTGCTCGAAATGAGGATATGTCGGCGGCATGGCCAAAATATTTTGTGGTTCGTCCGGGGGGACAAAATGAAGAAACTCAGTATGTATCAAAGGGGAATGGTTTTACAGTGGAGTTACCACAAGAACGTTTTAAGACGACTGCTACCCCAGAAGGTGATGAGTCAGAAGGAAGTTTTGACGAAGCTGGAATAAACTCTGAAGGCGTGGCTATGTCCGGAACGGAATCCCTATCAGCCAATGATGATGTATTGAACATTGATCCTTTGGTTGAAGATGGTATTGCAGAGGATAGCTTGAATGCTGTGGTATTACCTTATATTAAATCTGCCCGTGAAGGGGTTGAACGATTAGGAAAGATTGTTGAAGAAAAGGGTGCTGCTGAGGGTAATGGTGTTATCTTCTCAGATAAAGATGAAGTCTGGTATATGGAAATCGCAACTGGTCACCAATGGGTAGCTCAACGAATTCCAGATGACTCATATGCAGTGATTGCTAATCAAATTGTGATTGAAGAAGTGAACCTTGAAGATAAAGAAAACTTTATGGCTTCGAAGGATATTTTAAAAGTTGCTCAAGAAGCTAATCGTTATAAAGAAGGAGATACTTTTAGCTTTGAAAAAGCCTATGGTACGGATACTGAAGAGGATCAAGTCTATAATTATCCTCGAGTTTGGTATGGTCAAAAATTACTCACACCAAGCGTTGAACAAGATCTAGAATCTTATGATTTCCCATTCTTGATGAAACCAGATGAAAAAATGGATATTGAAGATATTGAAAAGGTACTCTCATCTCATTTTGAAGGTACAGACTATGATTATCGCACTAACCAAGAAAGTACGCTAAGACCAGCAAGTGTTCCCCAAACAATGGAATCACATATCCTTCAAATTCGTCAAGATCTACCAAATGATATTGCAGGGGTTCACTGGCTCAATATGGGGCAACCTGAATCAAGTGTTTATGTGCCTTTCTACTCAGGTATCACTGAAACGCCAGAAGCTTACCGTATGGGAGACACGAATTTCTCATCAGGTGGTGCTTATTGGACTTTCCGTCTCGCTGGTGCATTAATGGATCAAAACTTTGACCTTTTAAAAGAAGACTTTATCGTACCTGCAAAAGATGAAGCAAGAAAGATGATGGCTGAAGACTTAAAGGCTAGTGATGAAAAAGCCTTATCGATTGAAGATCCCCAAGAGCGGGCTAAGTATCTTACAGAAATTTCAGCTGAACGTGCTCAAAAGATGATGGATAAATGGAAAGAATTAACGGATCAAATGATGGTTGAATTGTTAAAGAATACGCCAGTTTATCATAATCCAGACCTATAATATTTTAGATCCGGGCATGATTTGCTATTATGGATCATAAAAAATTAAGAAATTTATAAATGTTAGAGGCTATAACTTAAGCGTTATGGTCTCTATTTTTAAATAATGGAATGTCGTATTTTTTATTAAAAAAAGATTAAATTATAACTAGACAAATGAGCTTTAGCTGTGATATAATCCCTTAATAATTAATGAATTATTAGTAGGAGGGTATATTATGAAGAATTTCTTAAAAACAATGGGTCTTACTCTATTAACTTTAGGCCAATTGTTGGCACCTTCAACAGCTTTGGCTCAAGATAAGGTTCTCAATTTATCAACAGGTGCTGAACCGCCGACGATTGATCCAGGCCTTTCATCGGATACGACCTCGGGAGTCATTATTGATAATGTCTTTGAAAATCTAACAGAGATGAATAATGAAGGGGAAGTAGTCCCGGGGGCAGCGGAATCGTGGGAAGTCAGTGAAGATGGCTTAGTTTATACCTTTAAGTTGAGATCAGAAGCTAAATGGTCTAACGGGGATCCTGTGACAGCAGCAGACTTTGAGTATGCCTGGGAACGTATATTGGATCCTGAAAAAGTAGCTCAGCGCGCTAATCTTTTCTATGATATTAAGGGAGCTGAGGCCTATAGTTTAGGTGAAGGTTCATTAGCAGAGGTGGGGATTAAAGCGGTCGATGATTTAACCTTTGAGGTAACTTTAGCTCATCCGGTGGCTTATTTTCCTGAATTAATTAATCACTATGTATTTGCTCCGGTCAACCATAAAGTGGTTGAAAGTAACCCAGATTGGGCAATGGAGGCTGGAGAAGACTATGTGTCTAACGGTCCTTTTGTTTTATCAAGTTGGAATCATAATAGTGATTATACCTTGAGTAAAAATGACCAGTATTGGGATAAAGATCAAGTTAAATTGGATCAAGTGAATGTTCAAATTGTTGAATCGGAATCAACAGCCAGTACCATGTATCAGAGTGGAGATCTTGATTATTTAGGATCCCCCTTTGGAACTATTTCTTTAGAGAATCTACCAGTATTCCAAGAATCAGGTGAATTACAAAAAATTCCTTACTCTGCGATCTATTGGTATAAGTGTAATATCTCAGACCCTGTCATGAGCAATGTAAATATACGTAAGGCACTTGCTTTAGCGATTGACCGTCAAGGATTAATTGAAAATGTGATGCATGGAGCGCATATTCTAGCAACAGGTTTAGTCCCACCAACAATTCCAAGTTTTGAATCGGAAAGAGATTACTTCAAGGATGGTGATCTTGAACAGGCTAAAGCTTATCTTGCTAAAGGCTTAGAAGAATTGGGAATGAAGGATCCAGCTGAACTAACGATTAATCTATCTATCAATACCAGTGAAGCCCATGCGACGATTGCTCAATATGTACAAGAAAATTGGGCGCGTAATCTTGGAATTAATACTCAGATCGATAATTCAGAGTGGCAAGTTTATCTGGATAAGGTAGAATCTTTAGATTATCAAGTGGCACGAATGGGATGGGCAGCCGATTATAATGATGCTAGCTCTTTCTTAGGTATGTATCGTACGAGTCAAACAGGCAATAATGATACGGGTTGGGAAAATCCTGACTTTAAAGCAAAATTAGATGAAGCCAATAGCGAATCTGATGGGGATAAACGGAATCAATTGCTACATGAAGCGGAAGCAATCATAATGGAAGAAATGCCAGTTATTCCGATTTACTATAATGAGAATAATTATGTGTTAAAAGATACCGTTAAAGGAATGCGTCCTGATCCAATCGGTCGAATCCATTTAAAATATGTAAGCATCGAATAATTAGAAGAGTACTAGTCATGGGATTGACCTCCGTCAGTTAGGCCAAAATCTAACATTCGGAGGTCTTTTATATTGAATGTGATGACCGAGTTTGAGCTTGTTAGTGAATAATGGCAAGATTGACATTGAGGTCTAGGATGTTATGATTTAGATTATGAAAGAAGGTTAAAATATGATTATTAAAGATTTATCGAATGCTTTTGGTGTTTCTGGTTTTGAAGAAGAAGTTCGTCAAGTCGCAGAAAATTATGTGGCAGACTTCGCGACTACCCGTCATGATAAAATGGGAAACCTATTTATTAATTACAAAAATGAGGCCACTAAGAATCAAAAAGTCAGAGTTTTATTAGATGCTCATCAAGATGAAGTAGGCTTTATTGTTCAAGCTATCCGTCCGAACGGTATGTTGGATTTTTTACCAGTTGGAGGATGGGTAACAACTAATGTTCCGGCTCATACGGTGATCATCAAAACGCGTTCCGGTCAAAAAATTAAAGGGATTACTGCGAGTACGCCTCCTCACTTTATGACGGATGCCGAGAGAAAGGCTCCTTTGGAGATGGATAAATTGGTCATTGATGTGGGAACTTCTTCTTACGATGCGACCGTTGCATTGGGAATTCAGATAGGAGATCCGGTTGTGCCAGATGTTTCCTTTGAAGAATTACAGGATGGGTCTGTGCTATTGGGTAAGGCCTTTGATTGTCGTATTGGTTGTGCCTGTTTGTTAGAGACCATGAAAGACTTTCAAGATCAAGTCGATGAGAGTCAAGTTCAGATACAAGGTGTCCTAACAACGCAGGAAGAAGTAGGGACTCGAGGCGCGAAAGTAGCAATTAACCAATTACAGGCAGATTTAGCGATTGTCTATGAAGGTTGCCCGGCTGATGACACCTTTACAGCAGATTACAAAATCCAATCCGCTTTAACCAAAGGGCCAATGCTACGTAATTTCGATGTGTCAATGATTACGCACCCTGGATTCCAGAATTGGGCAGTGGACTTAGCTAAAGACTTGGGAATTAAAGTTCAAACGTCTGTCCGTAAGGGTGGCGGCACGAACGGAAGTGTCTATCATCTGGCTAATCAAGGCATTCCAACGATCGTCGTAGGGATTCCAGTTCGTTATGCTCATACTCATTATGGTTTCGTAGCTTATGAAGACTTTATCAGTGCTAAGGAATTAGTGCTAGCAATTTTGGCTAAGATGACTCCTGAAATCTATGATTCTTTATAAGCTATTATTAGTTACTACGGGAAGAAATCATAAATTAAACAAATCTTTGACGATTTTATCTTTTATCAGCTTTTCTAATAGTATAAAAATTCTTGATATTGGCTAGTATGATTTATAATGATCGCTTTTTTATTCTTTAATCATTTTTTTTATGAGACTTTTTTTGGAAACAGGGTTGATTTATTAAAAAAATCAATTATAATGAAGTCATTCATAGATAAAATTGGGAAAGAGAGTAAGTGAAGCCTTATTCAACAGCAAGTCGGGATGATGAGAGCCGATGAAGATATCTTCACCAAAGCGCACTTTCTGATAGGATAGGTGAAAATAGGAGTAATCTATCACGTTTAGCGACGTTATAGCATAGAGATAGCCTGTTCTAGGACTGGCTAATCAGAGTGGTACCGTGTATTTAATATGCCTCTGGGGTTTTCCCAGGGGTCTTTTTTTATACGAAACCAAATATGAAAGGAAGAAAAAGATGTCAGTAAAAGATAAAATTGTTGAATTGTTGCACAAGGAATTGTCGGAGCACTTAGATAAAGACCAACTAAGTCGTTTGATTGAAAAACCAAGTAATAGTGAATTGGGTGATTATGCTTTCCCAGTGTTTAGTCTGGCAAAGATTTTCCGGAAAGCACCAAATGCAATCGCTGAGGAATTGGCTGCTAAGCTAGATCCATCTGGTTTTGAGAAGGTACAAGTAGTGGGTGCTTATATCAACTTCTTTATCGAAAAAGGCGCTCATGGTAATTCAGTGATTGGAGAAATCTTAAGCAAAGGTTCTGATTATGGTTGTACGGATGTGGGTAAAGGAGGTAATGTTCCGATTGATATGTCCTCACCGAACATTGCTAAACCAATGTCGATGGGTCACTTGCGTTCTACAGTATTGGGTGAGTCCATTGCAAAAATTCTTGCAAAAATTAATTATAATCCAATTCGTATTAACCACTTGGGTGACTGGGGAACCCAATTTGGTAAGTTAATCGTTGCTTATAAAGGCTGGGGAGATGAAGAAGTTGTTAAAGCCGACCCAGTGAATGAATTAGTTAAGTTATACGTTGATTTCCATGAAAAAGCTGAAGAAAATCCAGAGCTTGAAGATCAAGCACGGCAAGTTTTTAAAGAATTAGAAGAAGGAAATCAAGAGTATCTTGATTTATGGAATTGGTTCAAGGATGAATCAATAAAGACCTTTAAGAAAGTCTATGACTTGTTGGATATCCATTTTGATTACTACACTGGAGAGTCTTTCTATAATGATAAGATGCAAGAAGTCATTGATATCCTAGCAGATAAAGGCATCTCTCATATTGAAAATGGTGCGACGGTTGTTAACTTGGATAAATACAATTTACCAATTGCCTTAATTAAAAAATCGGACGGAGCGACTCTTTACTTAACTCGGGATTTAGCGACAGCTTATTACCGTAAACGGACCTTTGATTTCGTTCAAAGTCTTTATGTTGTGGGAAGCGAACAGAGTGATCACTTTAAACAATTAAAGGCTGTTCTGAAGGAAATGGGCAATGATTGGTCTGACGATATGCACCATATTCCTTTTGGTTTGATTACTTTAAATGGTAAGAAATTATCCACTCGGAAAGGGAAAATTGTCTTATTGGAAAAAGTGCTTCATGAAGCTATTGAAATCGCTGATGAACAAATTGCGGCTAAAAATCCTAATCTAGAAAATCGTCAAGAAGTTGCCCAACAAGTTGGGGTGGGTGCAGTTGTCTTCCACGACTTGAAGTCGGATCGTCTGAATTCATTTGATTTCAACCTAGATGAAGTCGTTCAATTCGAGGGAGAAACGGGACCATATGTTCAATATACCTATGCACGGTTAAATACAGTGATCGCAAAATATGGTAAAGAAGTTTCTGACACGGTTGATTTCAACTTAGATGATGAAAATTCTTGGGAAATTATCAAATTGTTGCAAAATTATCCTGAAGTGATTGTCAAGGCAGCGACTGAATATGAACCATCTGTCATCGCTAAGTACGCGATTACTTTAGCGCAACAAGCTAACAAATACTATGCTAAGGTTAGAATCTTAGAAGAAAATGACCAATTGGAAACTCGGATCCAACTAGTTAAGGCAGTTACCATTGTCTTGAAAGATGCTTTATCACTCTTAAATATTAAAGCGCCTGAAAGAATGTAATGGATGATTAGTTAGTTTGTTAAACATTTAGAATATAATAAGTCCTTTTGCAATTTTGCTGGGGTGGAATCAATAGCTATTAATAGCTGACACATTCTACTCTATCGCTTGCAAGAGGATTTTTTTTACTTTGGGTACTTTTAATAATAGCCAAAAATAACAATTGACAAGGCTTTCATATAGGTCTATTATTAAACATATAAATCAACATAGAAAGGAGTGTTAACGATGGGAACCATTATAAAATTACTAGATCGTTTAATGTATAATACTCCTTTGAAAATGGTAGAATTAGGCTGAGATAAGTGACTGTCTTCAGCGAGCGATGCAATTTATGACGCTTCTTTTATCATGGACGATAGGAGAGGCGTTTTTGTGTGTTTAAAATAGAAATGAGGTTACAATGTTTAGTTTATATTTAGAAACGATTCGTAAGCATTCAAAAAAGTTTTCTATAGCATTTGTAGCAATTATTATTACTGCGATTGCAGAATTGGCTCCTACCTATATCATTCAAATATTCATTGATAAGATGGTTGCAGGGGGGCTTACTCAAAAAATAGGATTCGCTCTTTTGTTTGCTCTGTTTATGGCAGCAGCGATTGCTTATATTGGCAATGCCATCTTAATGTATTTAGTGTTTGGTGAAAGTTTTTCTTTGATTCATCACATTCGAACCAAGATTTTTAAACGACTTTTAGCTATGAGAAGTTCTTTTTATGAACAGTTTCGCTCAGGAGACCTTATGACGCGAATGACGGAAGATATACCAACGATTGGTTATGTTATGGCATGGTTCTTTATGGCTATTGTCTTAGATGGCGTGACAATTATTACTCTGATGGTGCTAATGATAGGCTTCATTTCATGGAAGTTGACGCTTTTAAGTTTATTACCTTTATTAATTTATGGGGTAATCATGTATTTTCTAACGAGTAAAGTAGAAAAAAGTTATGAAACGATGCGGGAATCTGTTACCCACTTGAATGATCAGGTGTTGGAGGTGGTGGAAGGTGTCCGTGTTATTCGTACGACGTCTAAGGCAGAGGAGGAACTATTTCATTTTAAAGAAAAAACTGCAGCAGTGAATCAAAGTAACAATGCATATATCAAAATCACTGGGCTTTATAATCAAGCGGCAAGTCTCTTTTCAGCGATTGCTATGGTTATCGGAATGGGTTACGGTGCTCAATTATTACAAATGGGTGAAGTGACTTTGGGGATGTTGGTTTCTTTTCAACTTTATCTAACCATGCTTAATTATTCGATTTGGGATATTGCAAGTATTTTTTCAGATATCCAGCAAGGTCGAGTTGCATATCGTAAAATTCGTGAGCTTGAAGAAACACAGGATCATCTTTCCAAGTCGGGATCACTTAAGTTAGATCATATACATTCCATTGAATGGCAAAATTATGGTTTTAAGTATCCACTTCAATCTCAACCGAGCCTGAGAGATATCCAAGTTACCTTGAAGGAAGGGGAGACCTTGGGGATCGTAGGCAAAACAGGAAGTGGGAAGACAACACTCATCCGGCAATTATTAAGACAATGGCCGGTCGGCAATCAGGGGCGGTTGCTGATTAATGGACAAGCGATTGAAGATTACGATCTTCAATCCTTAAGCCAGCAATTTGCCTATGTGCCCCAGGAACATTTCTTGTTTTCCCAATCAGTTAAAGAGAATATTCTTTTTTCAAATCCTACAGCCTCGGATCAAGACTTGGATCAGGTTCTTCAAGCGGCCGATTTAGCTAAGGATATTGATCAACTGAGTCGGGGCTTAGAGACCTTAGTTGGTGAAAAGGGCGTGGCCTTATCAGGAGGACAAAAGCAGCGCTTGGCTATTGCCCGTGCATTGATCGCTAAAGCTCCGATTCTTATTTTAGATGATGCCCTATCTGCTGTCGATGCTAATACAGAGCGTACAATTATTAATCATATTCATGAACTTCGCTCTGGGCAAACTAATCTAATTGTGACCCATCGACTCTCAGCCGTCCAAGCTGCTGATTATATTATTGTTTTGGATCAAGGGCGCATCATCCAGGAGGGAACGCCGGTAGAATTGCAGAATCAACCTGGATGGTACGCAGATCAGTATCATTTGCAGCAGATGGGAGGAAAAGTGAATGAAGGAATTTAAGCGGTTATTATTAGCCATTAAACAAGAATGGCTTTTATTCTTGTTAGGTATTACATTGTTGATTATATCAACTATTTTACTCTATTATTGTCCTAGATTAATTTCTGATTTGTTAGATTATTTGACCCAAATGATTCAAAGTCAAGGATCTTTTGAAACAAGTAAAGTGCTGCAGTTACTAACAATCTATTTAATCCTTTCCTTGCTAGCAGTCACTTTATCCTATTTGAGCCGTGTATTAACTGGAATTGGGTCTAATCGCATTGTTCGCTGGATGCGTGATCAAGCCTACGCCCGTATGCAGTCTTTACCAGTCTCCTTTTTTGATGATAAGCCAGCTGGTAAAATCGCTTCGCGGATTGTCAATGATACGGAGACTATTCGCTTGAAGTTTTATCAGACCTTTTCAACTCAGATTTTATTGAATTTTACCAAAGTTATTGGGGCATATTTGGCATTATTTTATACTGATTATCGAATTGCCATTCCATTATTGATCTTAATCCCTATTTTTATTTATTGGCAGCAGTTTTATTCCAAATTAGTTAAGCCAATTAATCAATATGACCGCGAGTCAAGTAGTGAGATTAATTCGGCTACCAGTGAATTAGTCCAAGGTATTTCGTTAATTCAGACTTTCAATCAGGAAGAGCATGTGGAACAGCAATTTTCTAAATTAAGTCAGTCATGGTTGACCAATCGCTTAAAATATCTAAAGATTGAAGCGACTCTTGAATGGTCATTGTCGAATTTTATTAAGATCATGGTGATGGTTTGTTTCATCGCCTATATTATGGCAGTTAATACTCAGGGGAACCTGGTTTATTCGGTGGGTAAATTCTATTTAGTGATGAATTATATTATGATGCTATTTGATCCTTTGACCAACATGGTCTATATGAATGTTTCTCTTCAGCAGGCCTTAGTAGCTGCCCATCGTGTTTTTGAACTTTTGGATAGTCAAATTGAGGAAGACCCTGACTCAGTTTTTCAGATGCAAGAAGGTTCTGTTGTTTTCGATCATGTTTGTTTTGCTTATCAAGCGGACCATCCAGTTTTAAAGGAGATTAATTTTAGGGTGGAGTCTGGGCAAACGGTTGCTTTGGTGGGCACGACAGGGTCTGGTAAGTCGTCGTTAATGAATTTATTGATGCGATTTTATGATCCTCAAAGAGGGAGAATTCTTATTGATGGACAAGATATTAAAGATTTTTCCAGAGAGAGTGTTCGGGATCAAATGGGCATTGTCTTACAAGAACCCTATTTGTTTACTGGGACGGTTGCAGAAAATATTCGCCGTTATCATCAAGAACTAACGGATGACCAATTAGTGGAGGCGCTTAGAAGAGTAGGAGGAGGCCCTTTGCTTGCTAAGCTTGATCGAGGAATACATACGCCTCTTGCAGAGCGAGGGCAGTCCTTATCTTCGGGAGAACGGCAACTCATTGCTTTTGCCAGAACACTGGTAAATGATCCAAAAATTTTAGTATTAGACGAGGCTACTTCACATATTGATACCCAGACCGAAAGGATCATTCAAAATGCCATGAAGGTCTTGCAAGAAGGAAGAACCACCTTCATCATTGCACATCGTCTATCAACGATTCTCCATGCTGATTTAATATTGGTCTTGGATAAAGGGCAGATTGTTGAACGGGGAGATCATCAAAGTTTATTGGAATTAGATGGCTTTTATGCTGATATCTACAATAAGCAGACTCAGATGGCTCAATCATTATGAAAAATAGGTCTAACGTTGATTAGTCTTAATAATGTTAAATTAAAGATCCAGGACAAGCTTCCCTGGATCTTATGATTTACTTGATAAAAGATAACCAGAAGGACAAGTACGTTTGTGCCCAACATTAAAAATAAGTGAAATATAAACGTTTATATTAAAATCTTATTGATGCTTGCTCATCGATTATAATGTTTAATCGCTTTTATCTTGAAAGAAAGTCAGAATCATGACATAATGAACGTATGACATGAAAAGGACACGTGATAGGCTGCTTTGTCCTTGTGTAAGGCAGTATTAATGGATGAGAGGGGGCTTATATGGTTAACCGAGATTTGGAACGTTATGTTGAACAATTAGAAGACTATGACTTTTTTTCTCGTCTGACTTTAGACCAAGCTAATCAAATCACTTCTTCGGCTTTATTTCATCATATTTCTAAAGGACAGTATATTTTCTTTCGAGAGGATCCGATTATCTACTTTTACTTTAACTTTAAAGGCTTAGTTCGCTTGGAGAGAGAAGATGCGAGTGGCGATTATCGCTATTTGGATTATGTAGGTGAAGAGAGTTTTTTCCCTTACGCCGAGTTTATGAATCGCAGTGAACATATTTATGATGCGATTGCTGTCACAGATGTTGATTTATTTTATATTCCAAAGAAATTAATGGAGGATATTGTTCGTTCAAATAGTGAACAGTTGGCCTATGTTTATAGTAACTTAACGGATATTCAATATTATTTAGAAAAGCGGGTACAAATGACGGCGATTCCTAGCGCAACCATGCGGGTTATTCAAACATTGGCTATTTGGATGTATGATATGGGCAAATTTATGCCGGATCATGTGATTATCCCGCATCCCTTAACAATTATGGAATTAGCTAGTGTGGCAGGGACGACGCGTGAGACCGCTGGTAAAGTCGTTAAGGAGTTACGAGAAGAAGGAAAATTAGATTTTACTCGTCAAAATATAATCTATAAAGATTGGAAATACTTTAGCAAATTATTGGAATAGATGTTATAATCTATGTGATAAATTTTTTTAAAAGGAGTTGTCTTATGAAAAAAAGATTATTGAAATGGCAATTGTTACTAGCTTTACTATGTTTAACTTTGTTCTTGACGAGCCCAGTTTCGGCAGAAGAGTTAACCATTGAAGATATGGCAGGTCGAGAGCTTGTTTTAGAAGAAGGAAAAGTAGATAAAGTCGTAACCTTAATGCCGTCTGATGCTGAAATCTTATTCGCAATTGGTGCGGGGGATACAATCATTGCACGTGGAGATTACGTGGATTATCCTGCAGATAAGGTGGAATCTATTCCATCCATTACAACGGGTCAAGAAATGAACGTGGAAGATATTATCGCTAAAGATCCACAATTGGTCATTGCTTCTAAGATGTCTTTAAGTGAAGATCAATTAAAGCAGTTGGAAGATTTAGGCATTAAAGTCTTTATCACAGATGCTCAAACGATTGAGGAAGTATATCATTCAATTGAGTTATTAGGACAATTAGTTGGACATGAAGATGAAGCTAGTCAATTAATTGAAGACATGAAAGCTTCTTTTAAAGAATATCAAGACAAAGCTAGTCAAAAGAACCTCGATTCAAATACAGTCTATTACGAAATTTCTCCAATTGAATTTGGTTTATGGACTGCTGGTAAGAACACTTTTATGGATGAATTGGGTAACTTATTAGGATTAGATAACATATTTAAGGATCAAGATGGCTTTGTTGAAGTCTCTGAGGAACAAGTCTTGAAGTTAAATCCATCTTACATTGTAACGAGCTTCATGCCAATGGATGAAGGGGCACCATCAGCCGTTGACGAAATTTTAGGTCGTGAAGCTTGGGCAGATGTGGCTGCTGTTAAAGATAAAAAAGTTTTTGCAGCTGATAATTCCTCCTTTACACGTCCAGGGCCTCGTTTAGTGGATGCTATGAAGTCCTTGTATGAATTTGTTTATGAAGAAAAATAGACGACTCCTTTTAATTTGGATCCTAGGCCCAATGATCAGTTTGATGATCCTTGGGCTTTGTTTAGTTTGGGGATCTGTATCTATCTCATTGCACCAGGTTTACCTTTCTATACTTTCCCTTTTTAAAGAGGAGTGGAGAGGTTTAAATCCATCTAATCAGACGATTATTTTGGCGGTTCGTTTGCCACGTATATTGAATGCTTTTTTGATTGGAGCAGGTTTATCGTTGGCTGGGTTGACCATGCAGAGTTTATTAAAAAACCCCTTGGCAGATGGATCTACATTAGGGGTTTCTTCTGGAGCTGCTTTAGGAGCTGGTTTAGCGATTCTTTATTTTCCTTATTTTTCTGTGTATCAATTTGATAGTCGTTTTATCTTAGCTGCAACTTTTGCTTTTATTTCCTTATTACTTGTTTTGGCCTTTACTCGTTTGTTTGATCAGCGGCTAAGCAATCAAAGTTTAATTCTAGTAGGAATCATTTTTTCAATGTTAGTGTCTGCGGGATTAAATTTATTACTTTTGTTAGCCAAAGATCAGTTGCAAACCCTAGTATTTTGGACACTTGGCTCGCTATCTGCGACAACTTATCATGATGCCTGCATTTTAGCCTTTGCTTTAGTAGTTAATGTGTTGTTTCTTTATCGTTATAGCCAAGATCTGAATGCTCTTGCTTTAGGAGGGGACCAGGCTCGTAATCTAGGGGTCAATGTTTATCGTGTCCGTCTACTTTTATTAATCTTAGTTTCGATTCAGGTAGGCTTGAGTGTGGCGGTAGCGGGATCAATTGCTTTTGTGGGCTTGATTATTCCTCATATGAGTCGAATGATTGTTGGGGCGAATCACCGTTACTTGGTAGCCATGAGCCTGTTTTTAGGGGGGAACTTTTTAGCCGTAGCTGATTTGGTAGCACGAACTTTGATCCGTCCTTTAGAGATTCCGATTGGTATTATCACATCCATTATTGGAACACTCGTCTTTCTCTATTTATTAGTCAAACGAACAAGAGGTGGTGTATGTTAGAGTGTAAAGACGTATCGATCCAGATAAAAGATCAAATCTTATTTGAGTCGACAAGCTTAGATTTAATCGCTGGTCAATGGTGGATGATTTGTGGGCCAAATGGGGCTGGAAAATCTAGTTTCTTAAAGGCGCTTTCTGGTGAAATAGATTATAGGGGATCAATTTTTTTGAAGGGACGAGATCTAAAAACATATTCTAACTTAGAAAAGGCTAGCCATATGGCCTTCTTACCTCAAATTCAGTCCCTTTCTCATGATTATTTGGTAGAAGAAGTGGTCGCATTAGGGAGGTATCCCTATTTAAAAGGCTTTTTGAAAAATCTGACAACTAAAGATTGGCAACTCGTTAATCATTATTTGAACGATACAGGGATTGTTCATAAGCGAAGAGAGTCTTTGAATAATTTGTCTGGAGGAGAACGACAGAAGGTGTTCTTGAGCCAATCCTTTGCTCAAGAACCATCGATTTTGATATTAGATGAACCCAGTAACTTTATTGATCTTAATTATCAAAAACGTTTATATGATGGTCTGAAAGAATGGTTAGGTCAAGGTGAGCGGATTATTGTTTCAGTGGTGCATGACTTGTCCCTCGCTAAAAAATATGGCAGCCATGCTTTGCTTTTAAAAAATGGACAGGCCCTTTCATGTGGGCCTATCCAAGAGAGTTTGGCTAATTCTAATCTTAATGCGGCGTATGATATGGATGTACGATCTTATTTACTTCAATTGTATCAAGAGTGGCTATAGGATCAGTGATTGATTGTATGGTCCATATCTTGGATGATAAGTTGAGCAGTTTCTTCAATGGATCGATCAGCAACATTAATCACTGGGCACTCGAGTTGTTGATAGATATGATCGGCATAGTCTAATTCTGCTTGAATCCGATTGCGGGAAGCGTATTGACTGGCTCCTTGGATGCCAAATTCTTCCATGCGTTTTTGTCTAAATTTTTGAATGATTTCAAGGTCATTTGTTAGACCGATGATCTTTTTGCGGTCGATTTTAAAGAGCGAGTCGGGAAGTGAATTTTCCGGGATCAAAGGGAGATTGGTGACCTTGTAGCCTAAGGTGGCTAGATACATGGATAAGGGGGTTTTTGAAGTGCGGGAGATGCCTAGTAGTAAGATGTCGGCTTCATCAAAAATGGATGGATTATTTCCGTCGTCGTATTTACTAGCAAATTCCATGGCTTCAATGCGCTTAAAATAAGCAGCATCCAGTTCGTGTTGAGC
>OJLW01000130.1_pt1 | contig 41383 bp, 36 predicted proteins | sample 1597021 | NCBI WGS metagenome assembly OJLW01 (sample SAMEA3904676, study PRJEB24821) | metagenome | biome: Builtin; feature: hospital; material: surface | place: USA | collected 2013-06-03
TCCACAAACAAAAGTACATTGGCACACTATCGAGTTCTCAAACAACACACGCACACCCGCACCAATCAGAGCTAACCAATCAGCGCTAAGCAGCGGATCTCAACGTTACACACAAGGTAAACAAAAGTCAAAATCGAGAACAACCCCGACCAAACAACCTGCAAACCAAGCCTGCAACACTGTGAAATTATCTCGTTCCCACTGCGACTTACTCGCTCGCGGCAACGAGAAAATACTTAACCATCTTCCACACACCAACACAAATCGCCAGTACAAGGCGCATATTTGCCCTAAGCAAAAACGCCGTTGCTTCCCCTTACACGAGAAGCAACGGCGTTGCAGCGAATTGAAGTGCTAAATCTTCTTGGCGCCAGCGAAGCTCTTCTTGCCGCGGCGCAGCACGAGCCATTCACCGTGCAGCAGATCGTCACTAGAAGGCGTCCACTCTTCAGACTCGACACGCTCGTTGTTGACGTAGATGCCGCCTTCCTTGATGGATCGGCGAGCCGCGCCCTTCGAATCCGCCAATCCTGCGCCAACAAGCAGGTCGACGATGGAGGTCTCAGCGTCGCTGAACTCGAAGACCTCGGTCGCGGAAACTGCCGAGGCGAGCGTCTGCTCGTCCAGGTCACGGATCTCGGCGCGACCAAACAGCGCCTGCGAGGCAAGTTCCACACCTTCGCGAGCCTTCACCCCGTGCACCAGGTCGGTCATCTCCTGCGCGAGACGCTTCTGCGCCTCACGCTTAAACGGGCGCTCCTCCACCTCGACGGCGAGGCGGTCAAGCTCTTCCTGGTCAAGGAAAGTGAACCAGCGTAGGTAACGGATGACGTCGGCATCGGCGGTGTTCACAAAGTACTGGTACCAGGTGTACGGGCTGGTCATTTCCGGGTCCAGCCACAGGGAGCCGCCACCGGTGGACTTGCCGAACTTCTTGCCCTCCGAGTCGGTCACGAGCGGAACAGTCAACGCGTGGACCTGCTCGCCATCCATGCGACGGTTCAGGTCAACGCCAGCGACAAGGTTGCCCCACTGGTCGCCGCCGCCTACTTGCAGTACGCAGTCGTGGTTGCGACGCAACTGCACGTAGTCGTTTGCCTGCAGCAGCATGTAGGAGAACTCGGTGTAGGAGATGCCATCGTTTTCCAGGCGGCGCTTGACAGTGTCGCGGCTGAGCATGGTGGACAGGGAGAAGTGCTTGCCCACGTCGCGCAGGAAATCAATGACGGTCATGTCCTTGATCCAGTCATTGTTGTTCACCAGCAGCGCGGCGTTGTCCCCCTCGAAGGAGACGAAGCGCTCGAGCTGGCTCGAAATGCGATCTGCCCAATCAGCGACCGTGTCGGAGGAGTTCATCGTGCGCTCCCCCACATCTCGCGGGTCACCGATCATACCGGTAGCGCCGCCGGCCAGCACGATCGGACGGTGGCCAGCTTCCTGGAAGCGGCGGAGCATGAGCAGCGGGACGAGGTGTCCCGCGTGCAGCGACGGGCCCGTCGGGTCAAAGCCGCAGTACAGGCTGATTGGTGCCTCGGTCGCGGTCCGCAGTGCCTCCAGGTCGGTGGACTGGTTGATCAGTCCGCGCCATTCAAGCTCATCAACAATTTTCGTGCTCATAGGTAGTTTCTCTCGATTCTTTCGTGGTGTAACAGGGCTGGGCGAAGCGCGTGGCTACGCGGACGGTGCGGCCGGATAGTCCTGCGCCTCGTCAATAAGGAGCACCGGGATGCCGTCGTCGATGCGATAGGCAATGTTGAGGCGCTCGTTCACCAGCAACTGTTCATCTTCCTTGTACGTCAGCGGGCCCTTGTCCTGTGGGCAGGCCAGTACGTCAAGGAGTTTCGGATCGAGACTCATAGCACTCAAGCTTACTGGTAGGGGTTCGTCGAAGGAGTGTCGGGATCGGTTGGTGGGTCCAACGCAGCGTCGTCAAGCGAGATTGGCCCTTTGAGCGCCTCTTTGAGGTAGGTGGCCTGCGATTCGAGCGCGCGCAAATTGTTGTCCAAAATGCCCTGCTTGACCCGGTCGACGGCCTTCGTCATGGTGTCGAGGGACTCCATGCACCACAGGGAGGCATCCTCCCCGCGGTACAGCGGGGAGTTGAGGTAGGTGGTTACGACCTCGGGGAAGTAGATTTTCGACACGTTGTACACCGTCTGCTGGTGCTCCGGCGTCGCATTCAGATCATCCCAGCGCGAGAGCACGAAGCGGATCGCAGCTTGCAAGGCGAGCGCCTCGTTGTACACCGGGGGCGGGACATTTGCCCGGTGCAGCTTCGTCAGGTGCTCCTGCACCTCGGCGTCGATGAGAGCCTGCGTCGGGACACTCGGCTCCAGGGCCTTCTGCTCGCGCGAGGGGGTCAGCAGCGCACCCGCGCCATACGCCGCGGTGGTGGCGACCAGCCACGGGATCACGCCTGCTGCGCCAATGAGGCCAAACACGATGAACAGGCCCGTGGTCAGCGCGGCGGCAATCATGCCGACCTGGTTCTTGCGCGAGCTGAAATACTCCCACTTATTGGTAGCCACGGATCTCCTTAAACATCTCGGCCAACTCTGCCTGCTGCGCGTCGAAAACTTTACCCCCCGTCAGCTCCGCAAGCTTGTCCATTTCAGCGCGTTTCGCCTCGCCGTACAGAATGACGAACACGGGGATGCCTGCCCACTCGTCGTGCTGGGCATACTCGGCTGCGAACTCATCGTAGAACGGCGGCACGGTCGCCTCACCGTCGGAAAGCAGCACGATCGTCGGGGCACGGAACTCGCCGGCCTCCTCGTTGCGGCGCAGCTCAGCCTGCTGTTCCAGCACGCCCTTCAGGGCTCCGTAGGTGGCGGTGTAGCCGTCAGCTTCGAGGCCGTCGATGAACCCGCTTAGCGTGGCGCGGCTTTCTGGATCATCCTCGGAAAGCGTCGCGGTCACGCCGTCGAGCAGTTCGCTGTTGAAGGGCCGTAGGCTCACCGATTCCCGGTTGCGGAAGGAGACATCGCCTGTCGACGTCGCCGCGGAGCCCCCAATGAGCTGGCCCATGATGGCCTTCAGCGAATCCATGCGCTCCCCCTGCATTGACCCGGAGGTATCCAGCAGGAAGATGGACTGACCCGGGCGGCGGAAGTCGTCGTTGTAGCGCTCCAGCAGGGTGCGCGCCACGGCCTCGTTGGCTGGGTATTGCAGGTCGATCGGATTCTGGTCAGACAGCTCCGCTGGCAGAGCGTCTACCGGGAAGACCGGGCGACGGTAGGTGTCTGCGACTTCCTGCTGGTGCTCCTCGAACCACTCGGCAAGCTCGCGGACTGTGTCTGCGGAGTCTTCGTGCTGCGGCGTACGCAGCGTACTCAGCGGGTAGTCGGCGGTGATCGTGCCGTCTGCGGGCACAATCACCTCAAGGTCGAGCCCGTCCTTCTTCAGCTGGTGCAGCGTGGACTCGTAGTTGAAGATGCCGTCGGCTTTCGACGGGTCGGCGCGGAAGGTGTCCGCGAGCCACCCGGACGAGCCGGAGGACAGGGTCTGGGCGGAAAAGAACTCCGCCAGCTGCGGCCCCACCGCGTCAAGGTCCTGCTGGGAAAGCGCCACGCCTGTGTCAGCGAGCGCGGTAGCGGCGGAGACCACGGTGGAAAACCCGGAGTTCGACGCCGTGGGGTCGGTCATGCCGAAGGTAAACTCGCCGTCCTTCGCGGCCTGGGCAAGGTCTTCCCAGGTGGGCGGGTTGTCAACCCAGCCGTTGGAGCGAGCAATTTCGCTGCGCAGCCCAATCGCGATCGGCGAGCTCGCCAGCGGGTACTCCTCCCCCAGCGCATCCGCCGCACCGATCAGGTTGGCGTAGCGGTTCGTTGCGAACCAGGTCGCGTCGTACGCCCCGTCCAGCTCACCGGCCTTGAGCGCCTGCGAGTTCTCCAGGGTGCCGCCGAGGTAGGTCACCTCGATGTCGGTGCCCAGCTCCTCGCCGGCCTGCTGAATTAGCGGTTCGAGGTCCTGCAGCTCAGTGGCCGCCACGATGTGCAGCGGCTTGTTTTCTCCCAGCTGCGGGAGCTGGTCTAGCGCCGAGCACCCGGATGCGACCAGCGCCAGCATCAGCGTGGTGCAGAGGGCAAAGATTCTCTTCATAGGGTTGCCTCCTCGTTGGCGGGCGGTTGGCCGCCGTAGCGCTCGCCCACCCCGTCAAGCAGCTGCTCGAGCTGGTCGAAGGTGGGTGGGTCGACGCTGTTGACGTAATCGGACGGCGCGGGCAGGCCGTGTGCTTCAAGCTCTTCTGCCAGCGAACCACTTTCAGCCGGGCGGAAGCCGTGCTTGGCGGCCAGCTGCTGCAGCTCCGGGTCCGTGCTCAGCAGGCGTCCAAGCTCTTTGCCTCCATCGGAGATCCCGACGATGCCGTGGTTGGCCACCACAGTGGGTTCAAGTCGCATGAGCACCATGTCCTCGCGGATCCGCGAGCGCTCCTTCATCTGCTCGCCGAGGAACTGCGCCTCGTACACCAGCACCAGCGGCATGGAACCCATCCCCTGGCTCAGGTAATCGCGAAACGGCGCCGAGGACGAGGATTCGGAGTAGCCCTGGCCCACGAAGAACGGGGCAATCTTGTCCACCAGCGCATCAGGCGAGATGCCGGGCTCTTCCTCCTGGAACTGCCAAGCCAGCAGCGACAGGTACATCGCCGCAGAGTTGGAAGTACGAATATCCGTGGTAGTCACTTGCACCTGGCGGGGCGAGGCGTAGCCATCGCCGAGGTCGCGCCAGCGTTTCCCCTCTTCCACCAGTTTGATATAGGCAGCCATGTCGAAGGCATAGCCGCCGTCGGCACTGTGAACCACGCCTTCCCGCTCGAGCATCTCCGCCAGCGGCTTCCAACTCGCAATGGCCATCGGGGTAAAGAAGGGATAATCCACCGAGTAGTTGGACCCCAGACTCTTCACCTTTTGCGCGGCCGGACCGGAGGAAGGAAAAACAAAGTCCTGCTTCTCTAAGTCAGTACTCGTGGCGATCTGTCGCGAGCCCGCGGTTGAAAACTCGACCGTATAGCCGAGCTTCTCCAGCCGCTCTTTGACTTCCGGGTCGTCGAAGTAGTCCCGCTTTTCCGAGCCGATCACACCGCGCACTGTGGTCGTACCCGAGCCGCCACCAAGCCCGAAAAACCCTCCAGAAGACTGGGAGTCTCGCGCGCTGTAGACCGCATACCCAGCCACCACGAGCAGAATACAACCCAAAACAACCGAAAGCACGCGGGATCCGCGTTGCTTTCGGTTGTCGCCAGTAGATTCAGTCATGCACCCAGCATAGAGTGCGCTAGGTCACTTCGCAGTGGAAAGGATTGTCACCTAGCCGCGCACGGGCTTCTCGGCCCAAGCTCGGTACGCCGCGTTTGCCTCCGCCACGCGTTCGCGCTGCTCTTCCACGCGCACCTTGGCCGTGCCGCCGCGGGTGTCGCGGGAGGCCACTGCCCCATCGATGGTGAGCACCTCGCGCACCTCGGGCGTCAATCGCTTATCGACGCCCGCGAGCTCCTCATCCGTCAAATCCACCAAATCGACGCCGCGCTGCTCAGCGATACGCACGCAGGCTCCGGACGCCTCGTGGGCTTCGCGGAAGGGCACTCCCTGGCGCACCATCCACTCCGCCAGATCCGTGGCCAGGGTGAAACCGGCCGGCGCGAGCTCGCGCATCCGGTCCTCGTGGAACACCAGCGTGGAGACCAAACCTGTCATCGCTGGCAGGAGGATACGGAGCTGGTTGACAGAGTCGATCACCGGCTCCTTATCTTCCTGGAGGTCGCGGTTGTACGCCAGCGGCATCGCCTTGAGCGTGGCCAGCAGACCGGTGAGGTTGCCCAACAGGCGCCCGGTCTTGCCACGGGCGAGCTCCGGTACGTCCGGGTTCTTCTTCTGCGGCATGATCGACGAGCCGGTCGACCACGCGTCGTCGAGCGTGATGTAGCCGAACTCCGGAGTGGACCACGCGATGAGCTCCTCCGACAGCCGGGAGATGTCCACGGCGATCTGGGCGAGCACGTAGGCAGTCTCCGCCGCGAAATCGCGCGAGGCGGTGCCGTCGAGCGAGTTGTCGGTCGCAGAGTCGAAGCCCAGCTCGGTGGCGATTGCCTCCGGGTCCAAGTGCAGCGAAGATCCGGCCAAGGCGCCTGAGCCATAGGGCGAGACCGCCAGGCGCTTATCCGCGTCCTGGATCCGCTCCAGGTCGCGCAGCAGCGGCTGCGCGTGCGCGAGCAGGGAGTGCGCGAGCAGGATCGGCTGCGCCGCCTGGAAGTGGGTCTTGCCCGGCATGATCGCGTCCGGGTGCGCCGCCGCTTGGTCGACGAGCGCGTCGATGAGGTTGCTCACCTCAACCGCGACCCCGCGCAGGGCGTCGCGGCACCACATGCGGAACATCGCGGCGACCTGGTCGTTGCGGGAACGCCCCGCGCGCAGGCGGCCGCCGACCTCGGGGCCAACGCGCTCGATCAGGCCGCGCTCCATCGCGCCGTGGACATCCTCATCCGTCGGAGCTGGGACAAAGGTGCCGTCTGCAACGTCCTTGCCCAGCTGATCGAGGCCGGCGAGCATGGTGTCCAAGTCGGCGTCGGAAAGCAGGCCCGCCTTGTGCAGCACCTTGGCGTGCGCCTTCGAGGCCAACACGTCATACGGTGCGAGTACCCAGTCAAAGTGGGTGGACACGCTCAGTGCGAACATCGCTTCCGAGGGACCGCCGGAGAAACGGCCACCCCACAGCGCGCCTTCATTCGTCTTGTGCTGCTCCATACCTATCGGCTCCTACTTCTGCGCGCCCGCTTCGCGGTCGCGCTTGTTGGCAATCTGCGAGCTCAGGCCGTGCAGGCGCACGAAGCCCTTGGCCAGGGTCTGATCGAAGGTGTCGCCCGTGTCGTAGGTGGCCAGGTTGAAGTCGTAGAGCGAGTGGTTGGAGCGGCGGCCGTTGACCGTCGCCTTGCCTGCGTGCAGCTCCATGCGGATATCGCCGGTGACGTGCTCCTGAGTGGACTCGATGAACGCGTCCAGGGAGCGCTTCAGCGGGCCGAACCAGAGGCCGTCGTAGACCTCTTCGGACCAGCGGGCGTCGATAAGCCGCTTGTAGCGCGCGAGCTCACGCTCGACGGTGACATCCTCCAGCGCCTTGTGCGCGGTGATCAGAGTGATCGCGCCCGGTGCCTCGTAGACCTCGCGGGACTTGATGCCCACCAGGCGATCCTCAACCATATCCAGGCGGCCGACGCCCTGGGCACCTGCACGGCGGTTGAGCTCTTCGATGGCCTCCAGCACGGTCACCTTACGGCCGTCGATGGCCACGGGCTTGCCGGACTCAAAGGAGATGATGACCTCGTCCGGAGCGTTGCCCAGCGCTGGGTCCTCGGTGTAGGCGTAGAGGTCCTTTGTCGGCGGGTTCCACAGGTCCTCCAAAAAGCCGGTCTCGACGGCGCGGCCCCACACGTTCTGGTCGATGGAGAACGGGGACGCTGCGGACTGCTCGATCGGCAGGTCCTTGCCCTCTGCGAACTCGATGGCCTTGTCGCGGGTCCACGCAAAGTCGCGCGCGGGTGCCACGATCTCCAGGTCCGGATCCTGGTTGAGGAAGCCGACCTCGAAGCGGACCTGGTCGTTGCCCTTACCGGTGCAGCCGTGAGCGACGTGGGTACCGCCGTGCTGCTGCGCTGCTTCCACCAGGTGCTTGACAATCAGCGGGCGGGAAATGGCGGATACCAGCGGGTACTCGCCCTGGTACATGCCGTTGGCCTTGATGGTGGGCAGGCAGTACTCCTCGGCGAACTCGTCCTTGGCGTCCACCACGATGGACTCGACAGCGCCGCAGTCCAGCGCGCGCTGGCGGACAGAATCCATGTCCTCGCCGCCCTGGCCCAGGTCGAGCGCCACAGCGACGACGTCGGCGTCAAGCATTTCGCCCAGGTACGGGATGGCGACGGACGTATCCAGACCGCCGGAGTACGCGAGAACAACGCGATTGCTCATGAGTTGAAAGCTCCTTTGCTTTAGGTGTAAATGAAGTTCAAAAATTTCACGCTTGGCTAAGCGTACCCCGGTGCCTTAAGCAGCGGGGCAACCGGCGTGCACTGCCTATTCGTTGGCCGGGTGGACGTGCCCGAAGACTTTGACGCCCAGGTCTTTGCCGGTAAGCGGCTCCCGCGCGAGCACGAAGATCGTGTCGTCGCCGGCGATGCAGCCGACCACCTCGTCCAGGCCGACCCGGTCGATGTAGCTGGCCAGGTACTGCGCAGCCCCCGGCGGTGTGCGCAGCACGGTGGTGTTGCCCGTGTAGTCCACGGAAACCACCAGTTCCTCGATCATCCGGCGCAGCTTCTCCCGCGGGCCGGACTGCACCACGTTGATGGAACCGGTATCAGAAGTCACCGTGTAGTAGGCACGGCCGCCGCCAAGCGGGCGAATCTTCTTCGCGCCGAGTTCGTCTAAGTCGCGCGAGAGCGTCGCCTGAGTGATCTCGATGCCGTCGGACTGCAGGATCTCGGACAACTGGGCCTGCGAAGATACCCGCGTCGAGCCAATGATCTCTAGGATGCGTGCCTGCCGGGCGGTACGCGAAACGGGTTGGGTCATGCGCTTTCCTCCTGGTGTGCCATCAGCCAAGCCAGCAGCGCCTTCTGCGCGTGCAGGCGGTTTTCCGCCTCGTCGAAGACGCGGGAGGCCGGGCCGTCGATAACCTCGGCCGTGACCTCGTTACCGCGGTAAGCGGGCAGGCAGTGCAGGAAGATGGCGTTCTCACCGGCTCGAGCCATGAGGTCAGCGTTGACCTGGTAGGGCAAAAATGGGGTGCGGCGGTCCTTGCCGTCGTCCTCCTGTCCCATGGACACCCAGGTATCGGTGATGACCACGTCGACCCTGTCAACGGCGGCCAAGTCAGAGGTCACGGTCACCTCGGCACCGGTTTCTGCTGCGCGGGCGCGTGCACGCGTGACGAACTCCTCCTTCGGGTGGAAGCCCTCCGGCGCCACGATGGCGATGTCAACGCCCGCGGTGGCAAAGCCAAGCATGTAGGAGTTGGCCATATTGTTGTCGCCGTCGCCGAGGTATGCGGCGCGCAGACCTTTAAGCTTGCCAAAGTTCTCCTGAATCGTCTGCAGGTCCGCCAGAATCTGGCAGGGGTGCAGATCGTCGGAGAGCGCATTGACCAGCGGCACCGTCGCGGTCTCGGCCATCTTGTGGAAGTTCTCGTGGGCGTAGGTGCGCCACACGATCGCATCCACGAAGCGGGAAAGCACCGCCGCAGTGTCCTGCAGCGTCTCCCCCTTGCCCATCTGCGACTGCGAGGTATCGGTGATGATCGCGCGCCCACCGAGCTGTGTGATGCCGACATCGAATGAAAAACGCGTGCGCGTCGACGTCTTATCAAAGAGCACCGCCACCGACTTCGGCCCCTCCAGCGGCCGGTGCGCAAAACGGTCGCGCTTCATCTCCGCGGCCAGCGCGAGCACCTCGGCCTGCTCGGCCGGGGAAAGATCGTCGTCTGCCAAAAAGTGCCTGGTCATACTAGTTCCCTTCCTGTTGCTCGGCCGCATCGCGCAGCGCGAGCGCGACCCGCTCGAGCGCGGTGTCAATCTCTTCATCTGTGATTACCAGTGGCGGTGTAAGGCGCAGCACGCTTGCCGACGGCGCGTTGACGATCACCCCGCGCTTCAGCCCAGCCGCCACAGCTTCCTTCGCCAGGGGCGCATCGAGCACGGCACCGAGCATGAGTCCGCGGCCGCGGACTTCGCGTACCCCGTCAATCGCCGCCAGCCCTTCGGCGAGCTTCTCGCCCTTGCGGCGCACCTCGGCGAGGAAGTCATCATCGATCGTGTCGAGGACGGCGTTGGCAGCGGCGCAGGCCACCGGGTTGCCGCCGAAGGTCGTGCCGTGGCTGCCCGGGGTGAACAGCTCCGCCGCCTTGCCGCGGGCGAGGACCGCGCCGATCGGCAGGCCTCCGCCGAGCCCCTTGGCCATGGAGACGGCATCGGGCCAGATGCCCTCGTGCTGGAACGCGAAGAAGTCGCCGGTCCGTCCGATTCCGGTCTGTACTTCGTCGATAAGCAGCAGTGCCCCGCTCTCATCGCAGATTTCGCGCAGGCCGGTAAGGAAGCCCTCTGGGGCGGGGATCACGCCGGTCTCGCCCTGAATGGGCTCGACGATGATCGCGGCCACCTCGGACGGGTTCTCGGCCACGAGCGCACGCACCGCGTCGAGGTCGCCGTAGTCGAAGAACTCGACGCCGGCAGGCAGCGGCTCGAAAGGCGCGCGCTTCTCCGGCTGGCCGGTCAGCGCCAGCGAACCCATCGTGCGGCCGTGGAAGCCGTGGACCGCGGCCAGCACCCGGGACCGGCCAGTCAAGCGTGCAAGCTTGAAGGCGGCCTCGTTGGCCTCGCCGCCGGAGTTGCAGAAGAACAGACGCGCACTCTCATCGCCGAAGCGGGCCTTCAGCTTTTCCGCGGCGGCCACGACCGGCGTGGAGCCGAAGAGGTTGGACACGTGCCCGAGCGTACCGATCTGGTTGCTCACGGCCTCCACGATCGCCGGGTGTGCGTGGCCTAAGGAGTTCACCGCGATACCTGCGAGCAGGTCGATGTAGTCGGTGCCGTCCTCGCCGGTGGCGTGCGCGCCCTTGCCGGAGACGAGCGTGACCGGCGGGGTGCCGTAGGTGTTCATCAGCGTGGCGTTCCACTTAGACGTTGGCGTATCGGTCATGCGGTTTCATCCTTCCTGAAGACTGTGCCTTCTGGGTACTCGTTCGCGTCGTAAGCTTCCGGCAAGACCATCGTGCCGATGCCGCCGACGGTCAGCAGCTCAAGCAGCACCGAGTGCGCGATGCGGCCGTCGATGACGTGCGCTGCCTTGACCCCGCCGTTGACGGCGGTGAGGCACGCGCCCATCTTCGGGATCATGCCCGTATCCAGCTTAGGCATCATCTGCGCCAGGTCATCGGCCTTGATCTTGGACAGCAGCGAATCCTTGTCCGGCCAGTCGGTGTACAGGCCCTCGACGTTCGTGAGCACCACCAGGCGCTCCGCGCCGATGGCGGCGGCTAGGGCACCGGCGGCCTCGTCGGCGTTGATGTTGTAGACGTTGCCATCCGTGCCCGGGGCGATGCCGGAGACGACCGGGATGCGGCCTGCCTCGATGATGTCCATCACCGCGGAGGGGTTCACGTCTGTGATGGTGCCGACCAGGCCGATGTCGGTGGGCGTGCCGTCAACGTCGACAAAGCGGCGCTCGGCGGTAAACAGCCCGGCGTCCTCGCCGGAGGTGCCCACCGCATACGGGCCGTGCGAGTTGATCTTGCCCAGCAGGTCGCGGCCGACCTGGCCGAAGAGCACCATGCGCACCACGTCCAGGATCTCCGGGGTGGTCACGCGGAACCCGCCGACGAACTCGCCGCCGTCCAAGTCCAGGCGCTTGAGCATCGCGGTGATCTGCGGGCCGCCGCCGTGCACCACCACCGGCTTCGCGCCGACGGTGCGCAGAAAGACCATGTCTGCGGCGAAGGCGGCCTTGAGCGACTCATCAATCATGGCGTTGCCGCCGTACTTCACCACCACGATCTTGTCGCGGTAGTGCTGCAGCCAAGGCAGCGCCTCGGCAAGTACGTGTGCGCGCGCCTCGCTGGTCAACGACTGCAGTGCGCTATCCATATGCTTCCTCTATTCCTGCGGGTATTAAGAGCTGTAGGCCGAGTTGATTTCCACGTAGTCGTGCGACAGATCGGTCGTGTGCACCGTGGCCTTGCCCGGCCCGCCGGTGCCAAGGTCCACGAGCACGTCGATATCCGCGCCGCTCAGATCCACCTCGCGTGCTCCCGGCGTACCAGTCGAGTCGATGCAGACCGCCTCGCCGTTAAAAGAGACAGAGATTTTGTCCGGGTCCATCTCCGCATCCGCCATGCCGACGGCGGCGAGCGTGCGGCCCCAGTTCGGGTCCGAGCCGAACATCGCGCACTTGAACAGGTTGTCGCGCCCGAGCGTGCGCGCGGCGTTGAGCGCCTGCTCATCGTCGGCGGTACCGGTGACCGTAATCTTGACGCGCTTGGTCACGCCCTCGGCGTCCGCTTGCATCTGGCGCGCGAGCGAGTCGCACACGTGCAGGATGGCAGCGTCGAGCTCTTCCTGGCGCGGGGTGGTGCCACTAGCGCCGTTGGCCATGACGATCACCGTGTCGTTTGTGGACGTCGAGCCGTCAATATCCACCGTGTCGAACGTGACCTTCGTGGCTTTGCGCAGCGCCACCTCCAGCGCCTCCGGCGTGGCCTGCGCGTCCGTGGTGATGCACACCAGCATCGTCGCCAGCGAGGGTGCCATCATGCCCACGCCCTTGCCCATCGCGCCGACGGTGAAGCCCTCGCCGGAGTACACGGCTTCCTTACGCACCAGGTCGGTGGTCAGAATCGCGTCTGCGGCCGCCTGGCCGTTGTCGGTGCCAAGCGCCGGGACGAGCACGTCCACTCCCCCTTTGACCTTGTCCATCTCCAACAGCTCGCCGATCAACCCGGTCGAGCAGACCGCGACCTCGTCCGCGTCCACGCCGAGCGCCGCCGCAGCATACGCCTGGGACTCGCGGGCATCCGCATCCCCCTGCGCACCGTTGCAGGCATTCGCGTTGCCAGAGTTGTACAGCACGGCACGCAGCGAGCCATCAGCCACCGCCTGCTGCGAAAGCTTCACCGGCGAGGCCTTCACGCGGTTGCGTGTAAACACCGCGGCGGCGTCGAAGCGCGGCCCGGTATTCACCACCAGCGCCATGTCCGGCTTGCCCGAAGGCTTAATCCCTGCCTGTGCGGCAGCTGCCGTGAAACCCTGCGGGGCGGTCACGCCCTGTGCATTGTGCGTACTCATAGTCTCTATTGTTCTCTTTCTTTAAGCGTCCGGGGTGTCGGATTGGGGTGCAGGTTTAAGGAGCAACGCCCTGCCGCGGGAGTCCATCCGTCTCCGCGTACCCAAGCGCCAAGTTCATGCACTGCACCGCCGCCCCGCCGGTGCCCTTAGTCAGGTTGTCGATCGCCGAGGTCATCAGCACCACGCCAGCCCCTTCATCCACCTCGACCTGAAGGTGGCACATGTTCGAGCCGACCACATTCTGGGTCTGCGGCTGCGCGCCCTCCGGCAGCAGGTGGACGAAAGGCTCGTCCTTGTACGCGGCCTCGTAGGCAGCGCGCACAGACTCCTTCGTCGCGCCCTGCGCCAGCGGTGCCGTGATGGTGGTGAGGATGCCGCGCGGCAGCGGCGCAAGCACCGGCGTGAAGCTCACGTTCACCGGGGCGTCGGTCACCTCGGCAATATTCTGCATAATTTCCGGGGTGTGGCGGTGCGTCCCAGCGGTCTTATATGCCTTGAGCGAGCCCATGGTCTCCGCCCCGAGCATGCCTACCGACGCCTTCTTACCCGCACCGGACACACCAGTGATCGCCACCACGCGGAGATCAGGCTCGCACACACCCGCAGCAACCGCAGGCAGCGCCGCCAGCGTCGCGCCGGTGGGAAAACAGCCGGGCACCGCGATCCTGGTCGCACCGCGCAACGCCTCGCGGTGCCCGGGCATCTCCGGAATGCCGTAGGGCCACGAACCAGCGTGTTCGCTGCCGTAGTAGTGCTGCCAGGCGGCGGCATCGCGCAGCCGGAAGTCTGCGGCGCAGTCGATCACCACGGTCTCATCGGGCAGCGCCTTGCCGATCTCGGCGGAAAAGCCGTGCGGCAGGCCCAAAAAGACGACATCGTGGCCGGCGAGCACCTCAGGTGTGGTCTGCTCGATCACGCGATCCGCCAGCTCCGGCAGGTGCGGCATAAGCTCGCCGACGCGCTGGCCCGCGTTTGAGTTTCCGGTGAGCGCGCCGATGGTCAGCGCGCCTGATTCATAGGCCGGGTGACGCAAAAGCAGGCGGAGGATCTCCCCGCCTGCGTACCCGGTCGCCCCGGCGACTGCTACGTTCAGTGTCATACCGACACTCTACGTGTTTATGCAGTCGATTGCAAATTATACACGCCGTGGTGCTTAGCCACGCATCTCCGCGCCAAAGCGTTCCTTCGCCGCTTCCGCTGCCGCCAAGCGGCCCTCCGAAGCCTCGTCCTCGGTCAGCGTGCGATCCGGCGCGCGGAAGACCAGGCCAAACGCCAGCGACTTCTTGTCAGCGCCGAGCTGCTCGGAGCGGTAGACGTCGAAAGGCGTGACCGACTCGAGCAGCTCACCGGCACCCTCTGCGACGACCTCGCGCACCTTCTCTGCGGGTACCGACTCGTCCACCACCAGGGCGATGTCCTGGTGCAGCGCCGGATAGGCGGACAGCTTCGGGGCGGGCAGCACCGCGTTAAAGGGCAGCGCGGAGAGGTCGAGTTCCATCGCGCACACGCGCGGCGGCAGCTCGAGTGCCTCAAGCACCTGCGGGTGCAGCTCACCGGCGTGGCCAACCACGGTCTCGCCCACACGCAGCTCCGCGCAGCGGCCCGGGTGCCACGGCAGGTAGTCCGCAGCGGCGACCTCGAGCTCCACACCTGCGGCGCGGGCAACCACGCGCGCGGACTCGATGGCATCCGCCCAGGTGTAGGCGCGCGCCTCACCAAGCGGACCCTCCGCCTCCGCGTCGCCGACCGCGACGGTCGCGGCGTACAGTGGCTGCTCCGGTACCGAGGCAAGCAGCTCCGCGATGGTTGCTTCGTCCGGGCGCGCGGCCACGCTCGGCATCGGCGAGGACTCCGCTCGCTTGAAGCTGGTCTGCGCCACCGAGTAGATGGCCAGGTCTGCCCTGCCGCGGGCGACGTTCTTGCCCACGGCCTCCAGCATGGAGGGCAGAAGCGTAGTGGCGAGCACACCGTAGTCGTTGTCCAGGGGGTTCTGCACCAGCACGGTGTTGCGGCGCGGGTCGTCCGCGTCCAGGCCCCAGGTGTCGAAGGTGTCGTTGGCAATGAACGGGGTCGGGATGATTTCCGCATAGCCTGCGTACGCCAGCGCGTGGGTCACCGCGCGGCGGCGCTTCTGCGCCGGGGTGAGTCCTCGCCCACCGCGCGGGGTCGGCAGGATCGACGGGATCGCGTCGAGCCCCTCGAGGCGCACGATCTCCTCGATCAGCTCCACGTCCTCGTTCAGGTCACCACGCCAGGTTGGCGGGGTCACCAGGAAGCGCTCGCCTTCTGAGGCGACCTGGCAGCCAACTTCCTCGAGGCGGCGCGTGATGACCTCCGCGCTGTAGTCCACGCCGATCAGCTGCGAGGGGTGCTGCGCCCCAAGCGCGATCGGCTCGCGCTGCGGTACTTCGCCAACCAGCGTGCGGCCGGTGGCAATGGTGCCGCCGGCAATGTCTTGCAGCAGCGCGCAGGCAACGTCCAGGGCCACCTCCACACTCGCCGGATCCACGCCGCGCTCGAAACGGCGCGAAGACTCGGAGCTCAGCTTGTGGTGGCGCGCCGTCTTCGCCACGGTCAGTTCGTCCCACGTCGCAGCCTCGAAGTAGACGTTCGTGGTGGTCTCGGAGATCTCCGAGGTCACCCCGCCCATCACGCCGGCCAGCGACTGGATGCCCGCTTCGTCCGCAATGACCACGTCACTGTCCCGAAGCTTACGGGTGGAGTGGTCCAGCGTCTCGAACTCCTCGCCCGCCTGCGCCTTGCGCACGGTGAGGTTCCCGGAGATCTTGTCCGCGTCGAAAGCGTGCATCGGCTGGCCGAGCAGCAGCATGACGTAGTTGGTCACGTCCGTGGCGGCGTTGACGGAGCGGATGCCGGACAGCATGAGCTCGCGCTGCATCCAGAACGGGGCTTGCGCTGCCGGGTCGATGCCCTCCACCTTGGCCAGGCCGAAGCGGGAGGCGCGGGTGTCGGGGTTCAGCGTGACGTCGATAAGCGAGCCCTGCGGTGCGGGCACCGCCGACGTGTCGACGCCTGCGACCTGCGGGTCCTGCGCGGGGTCGGCAAACTTCAGGTCAAAGGCGGAGGCGAGCTCACGCATCAGGCCGCGCGCCGAGAGCGCGTAGCCGCGGTCCGGCGTGACGTTGACGTCAAAAATCGTGTCGGCGAGCTGCAGGATCTCCCGCGCGTCATCGCCCGGGTTCCCCAGCCCCTCGGGCAGCGTGATGATGCCCTCGCTCTTCTGCGTCATGCCCAGCTCGGCTGCCGAGGCCATCATGCCGTTGGAGATGTGGTCGTAGGTCTTCCGCGCGGCGATCTCGAAACCGCCGGGCAGCACTGCTCCCGGCAGCGACACCACAACGTAGTCGCCCAGCGCAAAGTTGCGCGCGCCGCAGATGATGCCCTGCAACTCGCCAGTGCCGTTGGCCTGGCCCACGTCGACCTGGCAGTAACGGATCGGCTTCTTAAAGCCGGTGAGCTCCTCGATCTCCTCGACGCGGCCGAGCACGAGCGGCCCGGTCGTCTCTTCAATCGGCGCGTAGCCCTCGGTCTCGAACCCAACGCGCACGAATCCCGCGTCGAGCTCCTCGTCGGTAACCGTCCAGCCTTCGTTGCCAGCACCTTGCAGCAGGCGGGTGAGCCAGTTCTTAGAAATCAGCATGCTTTGATCAAAACTCCTTCTCGGTAACGCCTGCTTTAAGCCTGTACACCGAACGGCAGGGTGAAACGCACATCGCCCTCAACCATGTCGCGCATATCAGTCAGCCCGTTGCGGAACTGCAGCGTGCGCTCCAGGCCCATGCCAAACGCGAAGCCCTGGTACTCGGTCGGGTCCACGCCAACAGCACGCAGCACGTTCGGGTTGACCATGCCGCAGCCACCCCACTCGATCCAGCCAGCGCCGCCCTTCTTGTTCTCAAACCACACGTCCACCTCGGCACTCGGCTCGGTGAACGGGAAGTAGTTCGTGCGCATGCGGGTCTTTGCCTGCGGCCCGAACAGCGTCTTCGCCAGGTGGTCGAGCGTGCCGCGCAGGTGGGCCATCGTCAGGCCCTTATCCACCGCAAGCCCCTCGATCTGGTGGAAGACCGGGGTATGCGTCGCGTCCAGCTCATCAGTGCGGAACACGCGGCCCGGGCACGCGATGTACAGCGGCACGTCACGCTCAAGCAGGGAGCGCACCTGCACCGGCGAGGTGTGCGTGCGCATGACCTGCTTGGAATCCTCCGCACCGATGTAAAAGGTGTCCTGCAGGGTGCGCGCAGGGTGATCCGGGATGAAGTTCAGCGCGTCGAAGTTGAAGTACTCCGCCTCAACCTCCGGGCCGTCCGCGATCTCCCAGCCCATGCCGATGAAGATGTCCGCGATCTGCTCACTCAACGTGGTAATCGGGTGCATCGCACCCACCTGCCGACGGGTCGTGGGCAAGGTGACATCCACAGCCTCTTCCTTGAGCTGCTGCTCGCGGTACTCCGCCTCGCGCAGCTTGCGCAGCTGGGCATAGCGCTTCTCGACGCGACCTCGCGCCATATTCACCATCCGCCCCGCATCCTTGCGCTGGTCCTTCGGCAGCGAACCAAGAGAGCGGCGTGCCTGCGGGATAAAGGCCTTCTCCCCCAGATGCTGCCGGTGTGCTTCTTCCAGCGCGGGCAGGTCGGCTGCGTGCTCAAAGGCCTCGATAGCTGCCGCGGCGGCGGCGTCGAGTGCCTCCTCGGTCAGTTGGATCTCGGGAGTCTCGGACACTCTCGTCCCTTCCACTTCTAAAGATGATAAATTTCGCGCACACCAGCATACCCGCGCAGCGGAGCACCACCAGGAGGAGGTGCTTAGAGCGCCTTCGAGGACTCCCACATGCACATTGCCGCGGCGGTCGCCAGGTTCAGCGACTCTGCACTGCCCTTGATCGGGATGGAGACGCGGTGGTCCGCGAGCTCGAGAAGCTCCGAGGGCAGCCCGTGCGCCTCGTTGCCGAACAACCACGCAGTCGGCTTCGCCAGCACCTCGCTGGCCTCATCGAGCGGGACCTCCCCATCCATTGCCGTCGCCACAATCTGCAGGCCCTGCGCCTTCAGCTGGCCTACGACATCCTTGATGTTGCGTTCCCGGGCCACAGGCAGGTGGAACAGCGAGCCTGCTGAGGCGCGCACCACCTTGGAAGATTCCGGGTCGACCGTATCGCCGGCGAAAATTACCGCGTTGGCACCGGTCGCGTCCGCGATACGGATGATGGTGCCAGCGTTGCCAGGGTCATTTGTCTCCACCCCGACCGCGACGAACTGCGGCTTGCCACGCAGTGCAGAGCCAACCGTCCACAGCGCCGGTTTGCACACCGCGAAGATGCCGGTGGTGCTCACCATGTCCGTCATGTGCTTTGCGGCCTGATCCGTGATCGCGTGGGTGTACACATCCATGTACTCGGCGGTGGTCACGATCTCCGCAAACTCATCGGCGGCACGCTCGGTGACAAACAAGTCTGTGGCCGCCCCCGTGGCCACGGCCGCCTCGACGGAGTTCTCCCCCTCCACGAGGAACTGTTTTGCTTTCTTGCGCGCCTGCGCCCGGTGCAGCTTTGCCGCATTGATAACGCGCGGGGTGCGCTCGGTAAAAGGTTGGGAGAAATCGAGTGCCATGTCCTCACACTCTACTCACCGACTAGCGCAGGAGCCGCACTCCGCGTGCATCCGTGCGGAACGTTCCGCTGCGGGTGAACACCATGCACAGATCCACGATCACCCAAATCACCAGTGCAAACCAGAACAGGAAGCCGATGAGCACCGCGGTCGTGAACCAGCCAGCCAGGTAAAGACCGAGTTGGATAAGCCCGCGCTTGGTGTAGCCGGCGTAGAAACTGTGCGCGCCGAAAACGCCCAAGAACAGGCACAGCAGCACGGTGATCACCCACGAGCGCGGTTGCTCCTGGCCCGATGGCACCGCCCCAGACTCCGACAGCGACTGCGGTGGCTGCCAGCTGGGAGCCTGCGCACCGTACTCCGCCCAGTCATTCTGAAAGCTGGACGCGTACGGTGACTCGCGCTTTCCACTGTTGCTGTAGGGGTTCGTCATGGCACACACGATACACACTGACGCCGATACGATCTTCCTGCGAATTGGCTGCGCATACGCAAAACGCCCACCTGCGGGTGCAGGTGGGCGTCGACAAGCTAAAGGCGCTTATGCAGCCTTCGGTGCGTTGACGTCCTCCGGGAGGGCGTTCTTAGCGATCTCGCAGATAGCGGAGAACGCAGCGAAGTCGTTGACGGCAAGCTCAGCGAGGATCTTGCGGTCGACCTCGACCTCAGCCAGCTTCAGGCCGTGGATGAGGCGGTTGTAGGTGATGTCGTTGAGACGAGCAGCAGCGTTGATGCGCTGGATCCACAGCTTGCGGAACTCGCTCTTACGCTTACGACGGTCGCGGTAGGCGTAGGTCTGGGAGTGCAGCCACTGCTCCTTCGCCTTGCGGTACAGGCGGGAACGCTGGCCGCGGTAGCCCTTCGCGGACTTCAGAATCGCGCGGCGCTTCTTCTTGGCGTTGACTGAACGCTTCACACGTGCCATGAGTCAAACTTCCTTTACGTTTTTGAGGTATATGTGCGGTAATGGGATGCGCGGAAGGCTTTAAGCCTTGCCCAGCAGGCGCTTGACGCGCTTCTGGTCTGCGCGAGCCACGTCGGTGGTGCGGGACAGCTTGCGACGACGCTTGGAGGTCATCGACTCGTTGAGGTGGCGCTTACCGGCCTGCTCACGACGCAGCTTGCCCTTGCCGTTAACCTTGATGCGCTTTGCGGTGCCCTTGTGGGTCTTCTGCTTCATGGTAAAAGCCCTTCAGAGTTGAAAAATGTGTGCTACTTCTTGCCCTTGCGAGCCGGACCAAAGACCATCGTCATGTTGCGACCGTCCTGCTTCGGGCGGGACTCGACCACGCCCAGCTCGCCGATGTCATCGGCGAGACGCTCAAGCAGACGGAAGCCAAGCTCCGGACGGGACTGCTCGCGGCCGCGGAACATGATAGTGACCTTGACCTTGTTGCCCTTCTCCAGGAAGCGCTCGACGTTGTTCTTCTTCGTCTGGTAGTCGTGCTCATCGATCTTCGGGCGGAACTTCTGTTCCTTGACCACGGTCTGCTGCTGGTTTTTGCGCGCTTCGCGGGCCTTCTGATCCTGCTCGTACTTGTACTTGCCGTAGTCCATGATCTTGGCTACGGGCGGCTTGGCCTTCGGTGCCACCTCGACCAAGTCAAGGTCGGCGTCGTATGCCAACTTGCGAGCGTCATCCGTACGGACGATGCCCACCTGCTCGCCGGACGGACCGACAAGGCGAACTTCCGGAACGCGGATGCGTTCGTTGATTCGAGCTTCAGCGCTGATGAGAACTCCTAAAGACGAGAATTACAATGTGATCGCTACCAAGCCCCAAGCGATGCTCGTCCCACACGAAAAACCCGCTAGTCTTACACAGGCTAGCGGGAGTTCATCCATACCGGCAGGGCACGGACATATCTCCGTGCGCCCTACCGTTGACCCGTATCCTTCGCAGCGAGTGCGCCGCGCGGCTTGGGGTGGGAGTAACTCCACTTGCGGCCCGTACACCTAGAAAAGGAGCACTGGGCGGTAGTGCCTTGAAACATTAACAGCTTCGGCTAGAAAGTCAAAATCACCGCCCGCCAAAGGCTTTTAGACGAGCACGCGCTGCAAATACTCGCCTGTGAAGGAGCCCTCGACCTGCGCCACGTCTTCGGGAGTGCCCTGCGCGACCACCGTGCCGCCGCCGGAGCCGCCCTCGGGACCCATGTCGATGATCCAGTCCGCGGACTTGACCACGTCCAGGTTGTGCTCGATGACCAGCACTGTGTTGCCCTTCTCCACCAGGCCGTTGAGCACCAGCATGAGCTTGCGGATGTCCTCGAAGTGCAGGCCGGTGGTCGGCTCGTCAAGGATGTAGATCGTGCGCCCGTTGGAGCGCTTCTGCAGCTCGGTTGCCAGTTTCACGCGCTGCGCTTCGCCACCCGACAAGGTCGTTGCGGACTGGCCGAGGCGTACGTAGCCCAACCCGACGTCGACAAGCGTGGCGAGGTAACGGTGGATGGACGAGATCGGCTCGAAAAACTCCGCTGCCTCGGAAATTGGCATGTCCAGCACCTCGGCGATGGTCTTGCCCTTGTAGCGCACCTCGAGCGTTTCGCGGTTGTAGCGCGCACCCCCGCAGACCTCGCAGGGCACGTACACGTCCGGCAGGAAGTTCATCTCGATCTTGATAGTGCCATCGCCGCGGCAGGCTTCGCAGCGCCCGCCCTTGACATTGAAGGAGAAGCGGCCTGCCTTGTAGCCGCGCACCTTCGCCTCCTGCGTCTCCGCGAAGAGGTTACGGATCTTGTCAAACACGCCGGTGTACGTTGCTGGGTTCGAGCGCGGCGTGCGCCCGATCGGGCTCTGGTCCACCTGCACGAGCTTGTCCAGCGAGTCGAGGCCCTCGACGCGCTTCACCCGCCCCGGCACCTGGCGCGCACCGTTGAGCTCGTTTTGCAGCGTCTTCGCCAGAATCTCGTTGACCAGCGTGGACTTGCCGGATCCCGAGACACCGGTCACGGCCACGAGCAGGCCAAGCGGGATCTCCACCTCGACGTTTTGCAGGTTGTTCTCCCGCGCGCCGACCACCTTGATGGTGCGATCCGCATCCACCGGGCGGCGCGTGGCAGGCACCTCGATCTTCTTCCTGCCGGCGAGGTAATCACCCGTGATCGAGTTCTCGGCCTCCTTCAGGCCCTCCGGCTCGCCCTGGTAGACCACTTCCCCGCCGTACTCGCCTGCACGCGGGCCGATGTCGATGAGCCAGTCCGCCTCGCGAATCGTGTCCTCGTCGTGCTCCACCACGACAAGCGTGTTGCCCAGATCCCGCAGCTTCTTCAGCGTGGCAATCAAGCGGTTGTTGTCGCGCTGGTGCAAGCCAATCGACGGCTCGTCCAACACGTAGAGCACGCCCGCCAGCCCGGAGCCGATCTGGGTGGCCAGGCGGATGCGCTGTGCCTCGCCGCCGGAGAGCGTGCCCGCGGACCTGGCCAAAGTAAGGTAGTTAAGGCCGACGTCCAACAGGAAATGCAGGCGCGCCTGGATCTCGCGCAGCACGGCACCCGCGATCATCTCCTCGCGGTAGCCCAGCACCAGGTTGTCCAGGTACTCAGAAGCGTCTTCGATGGAAAGCTCAGTTAGCCCCGCGATCGAGCGCTCGCCGTGCGTGGTCGAATCCAGCCGCACCGCGAGAATCTCCGGCTTCAGGCGCGCGCCCTTACACGTCGGGCACGGCACCTCGCGGGTATACGCCAAAAGGCGGTCCTTCTGCGTGTCCGTCTCCGCCTGCTCGAGTTTGCGCTCGAGGTAGCCGATCACGCCCTCGTAGGCCGCGGTGAACGAGCGCTGCCGCCCGTAGCGGTTCTTGTAGCGCACGCTGACCTTCGTGCTCGAGCCCTGCACCAGGTGCTTCTGCTGTGTCTTCGTCAGCGAGGAAAACGGCGCGTGCGCGTCGAAGTCCTCTTCCTTCGCTAGCGCCTCGATCAGCCGCACGAAGTACTTCTTATTCGGGCTGGAGTTCCACGGCTGGAAGGCGTCCACGGCCGGCGCGTCCGGGTCCGGGATGACCAGGTCGGTATCGATCTCCTTGCGCACGCCCAACCCGTCGCAGGCAGGGCACGCACCGAAGGGCGAGTTGAAGGAGAAGGCGCGGGGCTCATATTCCTCCACGTCCAGCTTGTGCCCGTTGGGGCAGGCCATCTTCTCCGAGAAGATCTGCACGCGCTCCGGGTCGTCCGCCTCGAGGTCGACGAAATCGAAGCCGACCAGCCCGTCGGCAAGCTTGAGCGCGGTCTCAACGGAATCGGTGAGGCGCTGCTTCTGGCTTGCTTTGACCTGCAGGCGGTCGACGACCACGTCGATGGTGTGCTTGATCTGCTTTTCCAGCTTCGGCGGGTCAGAAAGCTGGTAGGTCTCGCCATCAACGTTGACGCGCGAGTAGCCCTGCGCGGCCAGGTCGGCGAACAGGTCCTGGAACTCTCCCTTGCGCTTGCGCACGATGGGCGCGAGCACCTGGAACTTCGTCCGCTCCTCGTACTGCAGGATCTGGTCCACGATCTGCTGCGGCGTCTGCCGCTGGATCACCGCATCACACTGCGGGCAGTGCGGGGTACCCGCGCGCGAGTAGAGCAGGCGCAGGTAGTCATAAATCTCGGTGATCGTGCCTACCGTCGAGCGCGGGTTGCGGTTCGTGGACTTCTGGTCGATCGAGACCGCCGGGCTCAAGCCGTCGATGTAATCGACGTCGGGCTTGTCCATCTGCCCGAGGAACATGCGGGCGTACGAGGAAAGCGATTCCACGTAGCGCCGCTGCCCTTCAGCAAAGATGGTGTCGAAGGCCAAGGAGGATTTGCCGGAGCCGGAAAGCCCAGTAAACACGGCCATCTTGTCGCGCGGTAGGGCGACGTCTACGCCCTTGAGATTGTGTTCGCGCGCGCCGCGCACCGTGAGCCATTCAGCCACGTCACCACGTCCCTTCCCGAGTACGTTTCTATTGCTCTTCTGCCCTAGAAGCTACCAACACCTCACAACTGTGCTTTCCCCCGGCCTATTCCATATCTGTCTACGCTGGGGTCCATGACGCTTACTTTGCATCACATTTCTGTGTCCGAGATGGACAACAACTGCTACCTCATTTGTGCCGGGGACAAGGGGCTGCTTATCGACGCCGCCGCGGACCCCCAAGCACTCCTCTCCCTCGCCCGCGACGCCGGCGTGAAGATCACGGACGTGCTGACCACCCACCGCCACCACGACCACACCCGCGCGCTCGTCGAGGTGCTCGAGGCGACCGGGGCCCGGCACTGGGCTCCCTATTTGGACGCGCCGGCGCTGCCCGCCGCAGTCGACCACGAGCTGCGCGACGACGACGTGCTCGAGTTCGCCGGGCACCAGTTTCCTGTCTGCATCCTGCGCGGCCACACCCCGGGCGGCGCAGCGATTGCCGTGGAAATCGACGGCGTACCGAACCTCTTCGTCGGCGATTCCCTATTCCCGGGCGGGCTGGGCAAGACGTCCTCGGAGGGTGACTTCGTCCGCTTGTACAAGGAAGTTAAGGACAAGCTCTTCGCCGTCTACCCGGACGAGGCCATCGTGTGGCCGGGCCACGGCAAGCCAACCACCCTGGGTGAGGAGCGCCCGCACCTGGACGAGTGGTGGCAGCGACGCTGGTAATACCTGCCAATACCGGCACGTTTGCACGCTCGTAGCCCGGGTCCCCACCAGAAGCACGGAAACGCAAGTACAGTTGGTGGTAGACGAGTCCGTTTCGGGCTCCGATCGCAAGATCCCCATAAACGTAAATGAGAAGGAATGGTTATAGAGATGATTCGTAAGATCGCTCGCCCGATGCTGGCGTCCGTGTACATCATCGATGGTGTTGAGACCATGCTGAACCCGGCCGGCCACAAGGAGGCCGCAGCATCCGCGCTGAAGAAGGTACGCTCCGTCGTGCCGCGCGAGTACCGCGGCCTGGTGCCGAAAGACCCGGAGACCGCCGCGCAGCTCGTTGGCGGTGTGAAGGCAGGTGCTGGCAGCCTCTTCGCCATCGGCAAGATGCCGCGCACTTCCGCATCCCTGCTGGCGCTGACCACCGTGCCTTCCCTGATTGGCCGCAACGCCTTCTGGGAGGCCGAGGATGAGGACGACAAGGCTCGCCGCCGCACCGGCGCTCTGACCGACGTCGCGCTCGCCGGTGGTGTGCTGCTCGCCACCGTCGATACGGACGGCAAGCCGGGCCTGCAGTGGCGTGCGCAGAACGCAGCAAAGGTTGCAAAGAAGAACGTGCAGCAGGCGCTGCCGACCCAGTCTGAGACCGAGAAGGCCATGAACAAGGCCAGCGACTGGTTCAGCGACGCGACCGAGACCGTCACCGACTACGTCGATGACAACAAGGACGACTGGAAGAAGACCGCTGCCCACGCCACCGAGGTCGCCGGCGACTGGTTCGATGACGCCAAGAAGCAGACCTCGAAGTTCCTCTCCGAGACCGCGGATCGTGCGCAGGACGCCTACGAGGACTTCGACGCGGAGAAGCTCATTGACCAGGCCAAGCCTTCCAAGCTGCAGCAGTACAAGGCAAAGCGCAAGGTCAACGCCGTCGTCGGTGATCTGCAGGACTCCATCGATGACCTGCGCCCGAGCACGCTGGACAAGCTGTCCGCCAAGCACAAGGTGAAGAAGAACCACAAGAAGTTGGAGAAGAAGGCGCAGGATTCCGTCGATAAGCTGCAGAAGGCTTTCGACAAGCTCGACGCTGATCCCTCCTTCATCACAAAGCTGAAGTGGAAGCGCAAGGCAAAGAAGGCTGAGAAGCGCGCCAAGCAGACCGTGAAGAAGCTGCAGAAGAAGCTGGGCTAAACCCCCGCGCTTTTACACTGAAGCCCCGCCAGTCCGGAATAATCCGGGCGGCGGGGCTGTTTGTTGCTACAGCGGTACACCCCGCGACCAACCGTGAGGAGGAATGACCGGGTGGGAACCCCCGAGAAGATCGCAGCCGAACAGGCGTATGTGGACACGCTCTTTGCGCACCTCGACGCAGAGGTGACAGCGGCGCAGGAAAAGCTTGCCGCAGTGCAGCGCGACGTGGATCCAGACAACCCCGACTCGGATGCGCTCGTGCGGCGCGAGACCGAGTACCACGGACTTAACGCGAAACTCGACGCGCTCAACATCGCCGAGGTGGGTCTCGTCTTCGGGCGTATCGATGTGGCTGACGACGAGGTGGAAAACCCAGTGCCCGGCCGCGAAGGCTTGGAGCGGCGCTACATCGGGCGAATGGGCATGGACGACCGCGAGGACAACTACCGCACCTTGCTCCTCGACTGGCGGGCCCCGCTCGCGCGACCTTTCTACCTCGCCACCACCGCGCACCCAGAGGGTGTGGAGCAGCGGCGCAACATCCGCATGCGGGGGCGCACTGTCACCGCCGTGGATGACGAAGTACTCGCCGGGGAAGGCCTCGACGCGGAGGTCGAGCGCGGCAACGTCGGCTCCGAGGCAGCCCTGCGGCACGCGATGAACGCCGCCCGCACGGGACACATGCGCTCCATCGTGGAGACGATCCAACGCGAACAGGATGAGATCATCCGCGACCCCACCCGCGGCGTGATGGTGGTGCAGGGTGGGCCCGGCACTGGCAAGACCGCGGTCGCGCTGCACCGGGTGGCGTACCTTTTGTACACGTGGCGCGAGCAGCTTTCGCGTACCGGTGTGCTCATCATCGGGCCGAACCCCGCCTTTTTGGACTACATCTCGCGGGTGTTGCCGGAGCTGGGCGAGACCGGCGTGGTGCTTTCGACCATCGAGGATCTGGTGCCCGGCTTCCGCCCAACCGCCAGCGGTGAGTCGGCGGCAGCGCGCGAGGTGAAAGGCTCCGAGGAGATGGTCACCATCCTTAAGCGCGCCGTCCAGGCTTACGAGACGGTCCCTGCTGCTCCGGTGCCGCTGAAGATCGGCTCGGTCGACATCGCGGCGACCCCGACCATGGTCAAGGCGGCACGGACGCGTGCGCGCCGCTCCCGCAAGCCGCACAATCAGGCGCGCGAGTTCTTCGCGGAACACCTCACGCAGTCGCTCGCGGAGGCGCTCGCCGATCGCATCGGCCGTGACCCGCTCGGCGGCGAGAACCTCCTGTCCACCGCCGACGTGGACCAGCTCCACGACGATCTCGCTGAGGAGCAGCAGGTCATCGATCTTGTTGACGAGTACTTCCCCGAGCTCGACCCGGCCGAAGTACTCGATGCAACTCTGACTGACCGCGCCCGCATCGAGACCGTCGCCGGCGACTACGATGCCTACACCCAGGATGCGCTTTACCGCGCGCCGGGCACAGGGTTTTATCCTTCAGACACTGCGCTTTACGACGAGCTGTCCGTCCTCATCGGCGTCACCGACCCCACCGAACAGAAGGCCAAGGAGGAGGCGCAGTGGCGACAGCTCGTGGAGGAAGCCGAGGACGCGCTCGACGTGTTGGCGTCCTCCGAGTCGACGGATAACGACGACGACCAGTTCGAGGCCGAGATCCTTTCCGCCGCCGACGTTATCGACGCCGAGACCCTGGCCAGCCGCCAGCGTGTCACCGACATTCGCTCCACGGCGCAGCGCGCTCGCGAGGACCACACCTGGGCCTACGGCCACGTCATCGTCGACGAGGCCCAGGAGCTCACACCGATGGAGTGGCGGATGGTCTTCCGCCGCTGCCCATCGAAGTGGATGACGCTGGTGGGCGATACCGCGCAGACCTCCTCCCCCGCCGGCAGCGACGACTGGGCCATGACCCTCGAACCTTTTGTGGGCGAGCGCTTCCGCACCCATCAGCTGACGGTGAACTACCGGACACCCGCGGAGGTGATGGAGTACGCCGACGAACTCCTCACCGAGATCGACCCCGAGGCAAGCTCATCGGTGGCGATCCGCGAGACCGGCGTCCCCGTGCGCCACCTGCCGGCAGGCACAGATCCGGCGGAGGTTGTTGGTTCACTGCAGGCCGATGGCAGGATGGTCGCCGTCATCGACGCGGACAACGTTGCGCAGATGAAGGGGCTGGAGTTCGACCACGTCATCCTGGTTGATCCCCGCCGCATCATCGACGCCTCACCGCAGGGCCTGCAGGATCTCTACGTCGCCGCCACTCGCGCGACCCAGAGCCTAACGGTGATCGGCGAGCTTTAATACCCCCACCGCGCACAACAAAACCGGCCGTCTCTCTGCGAGAGGCGGCCGGTTTTGTGTGAACGTATTTACTTGACGGTGTGGACGATCATCACGTCACAGTCGGACTGGCGGGCCACATCTGCCGGCACGGAGCCGAGCAGGCGGCCGGTCAGCGAGTTGATGCCGCGGTTACCAACCACCAGCAGCTCAGCGTTGTTGTCGTTGACGATCGCCATGAGCGCCTCAACCGGGGTACCCGGGCGCGTCGCGGTCTGCACGTCCGAAACACCGAAGCTACGCGCGTGCTCAGCAGCTTCCTCCAGGTTCTTCAACGCCTGATCATCGCCCAGGATGGTTACCGAGTCCTGGCGGAGCGCCTTGGAAGCGTCTTCCTCACTGCGGTAGTAGGCCGTGCCAATGACCAGCGTCGCGTCGAAGGCCGCGGCCATCTTTGCTGCACGCTCCACTGCAAGCAAGGAGGACTTAGATCCGTCAGAGCCGACGACGATGGTGTTGTAGTAATCAGCCATGGTGTAGTGGATGACCTTTCATCAAGTTGGGGAATCTTTACACATGATACTCCGGACCCGACCCTATTGGTTAGTCGTGTCCCTCTGCCCTGGTGTCCACCAGCATAACGTCTACTGGTGCCTTCTTCGCCACGTTCCCGGGGATGTTGCCGAAGAGCCTGCCCGCCAGCGAACGCATGCCCTTGTTGCCCACCACGAGCAGGTCGACCTCGTACTCCGCAACCGACTCGAGCAGCACGTTCGCCGGTTGGCCCGCCTTGGAGACCACGTTGATCCGCGGTGCCTGTTCCTCCTCCGCGATGGCGTGGGCGCGGGCGAGGATCTCCTGCGAGCCGGTCTCGGTGACGATGTCGATTTTGCTCAACTCCGCGTTAGTGGAGTTCAGCATCGAGCCGGAGGCCGTGTAGTGCGCGCAGATGACCGTCAGCTGTGCGTCGTAGACGCGGGCGAGGCTCGCTGCCGCGCGGACAGCGACGAGCGACGTCGGCGAGCCGTCGGTACCTACTGCGATCGAGTTATAGGAGTGCATGGTGCGTCGATGCGCCTTTCTAGTCTTAGTTTCCTGTGTCTTTCATACCACGGAGTTCCTTTTTCAGGTCCGCGATCTCATCACGCAGGCGACCCGCCAGCTCGAACTTGAGCTCGCGGGCGGCGTCGCCCATTTGTTTCGTCAGGTCGTCGATAAGCGATTGCACCTCGTCGGAGGCCATGGTCGAGGTGTCCGGCTTGGTTACCACCGCCGCCTCGCCAGCGCCGGTGCTCTCGGCGTCGGCGTTCTCGTAGACCTGGTCCAAGATGTCGGCGATCTTCTTGCGCAGCGGCTGCGGGTCGATGCCGTGTTCCTTGTTGTAGGCGAGCTGCTTCTCGCGGCGGCGCTCGGTCTCGTCGATAGCCTGCTGCATCGACTCGGTGACCTGGTCGGCGTACATAATGACCTCGCCGGAGACGTTGCGGGCGGCGCGGCCGATGGTCTGGATCAGCGACTTTGTCGAGCGGAGGAAGCCCTCCTTATCCGCATCCAGGATCGCCACGAGAGAGACCTCCGGCAGGTCGAGGCCCTCGCGCAACAGGTTAATGCCGACGAGCACGTCGAACTCGCCAAGACGCAGCTGGCGCAGCAGCTCAACGCGCTGCAGGGTGTCGATGTCGGAGTGCAGGTAGCGCACCTTGATGCCATGGTCGAGCAGGTAGTCGGTCAGGTCCTCGGCCATCCGCTTCGTCAGCGTGGTCACGAGCACGCGCTCCTGCTTCTCGACGCGCTTGCGTACTTCTTCGATGAGGTCGTCGATCTGTCCCTTCGTCGGCTTAACCGTCACCTTCGGATCCACCAGGCCGGTCGGGCGGATGACCTGCTCGACGAACTCGCCGTGCGCCGCCTCGAGCTCGTAGTCGCCCGGCGTAGCAGACATGTACACGGTCTGGCCGACGCGGGCCTCAAACTCGTCGAAGGTCAGGGGCCGGTTATCGACGGCACTCGGCAGGCGGAACCCAAACTCCACCAGGTTGCGCTTGCGTGACATATCGCCCTCAAACATGCCGCCGATCTGGGGCACAGTGACGTGGGACTCGTCGATGATAGTGAGGAAGTCCTCTGGGAAGTAGTCGATCAGCGTCGCCGGGGCGGAGCCGGGGCCGCGGCCGTCCATGTGCCGCGAGTAGTTCTCAATGCCGGAGCAGAACCCGACCTGCTGGATCATCTCCAGGTCGTACTCGGTGCGCATGCGCAGGCGCTGCGCTTCGAGCAGCTTGCCCTTTTTCTCCAGCTCCTCAAGCCGATCCGCGAGCTCCTCCTTGATCGCCTCGATCGCTTTTTCCATGCGCTCGTCAGTGGCCACGTAGTGGGTGGCCGGGAAGATGCGGACCTCGTCTTCCTGACTGAGCACATCCCCGGTGAGGGGGTGGATGTAGTAGAGCTCGTCGACCTCGTCGCCGAAGAACTCCACACGCACCGCGACTTCCTCGTAGGCGGGGATGATGTCCACGGTGTCGCCCTTGACGCGGAAGGTGCCGCGCTTGAAGTCAACGTCGTTGCGTTCGTACTGCACGTCGACAAGCAGCCGCAGGAAGCGATCGCGCTCGACCTCCTCGCCCACGCGCAGCACAATGGAGCGATCCAGGTAGGACTGCGGGGTGCCAAGACCGTAGATACACGACACGGAGGAGACCACCACGACGTCGCGTCGCGAAAGCAGCGCCGAGGTCGCCGAGTGGCGCAGGCGCTCCACATCGTCATTAATCGACGAGTCCTTTTCAATATACGTATCGGTCTGCGCGATGTACGCCTCTGGTTGGTAATAGTCGTAGTAGGACACGAAGTACTCGACCGCGTTGTTCGGTAGCAGCTGGCGTAACTCGTTGGCGAGCTGCGCGGCAAGCGTCTTATTCGGGGCCATCACCAGAGTCGGGCGCTGCTGCTGCTCAATCAACCAGGCGGCGGTAGCGGACTTACCGGTACCGGTGGCACCCATGAGCACCACGTCTTCCTCCCCGCGGCGCAGCCTTTCGTCCAGCTCCGCAATCGCCGTGGGCTGATCGCCCGAAGGCTCGAACTCGGAGACCACCTCGAAGGGCTTCTCACGCCGCTCGATCTCGCCGACGGGGCGGAACTCAGAGTGCGCCAGGACCGGGTGTTCTGCAGCAAAAGCCATGCCCACAACCATACGCGTTGCCCCCGAAAGGGGCGAAGTTGCGATAGTTTTTTACACTAAGCATCAAACGGTTGCGACTTCTGCCAGGAATTCATACGGTTGTCATCATGACTAGTGCTCAGCCACGCAACGCTGCGCGCGCTGCTATCGCGGCGGCCGGCCTTCGCCACCGCGACGTCGCCGCGCACTTGGGCATCGACGCAAGCAAGCTGTCCAAGTCGCTCTCCGGCGTCCGCCGCTTCAGCGCGACTGAGCTTGCCCGGTTGGCCGCGCTCACCGGAGTCGACGCGCAGTCCCTCGCCACGGTCAGCGAGCCGGGTACGTCCACACGCGATCGTGCACGACAGACCCGCAAGCGCGCTATTGTCGCCGCCGCATGGCCGCTGTTTACCCAGCGCGGCTACCAGGCGGTCACCGTCGCCGATATCGCCACGGCCGCCGGCCTGTCCCCCTCAGCGGTCCACTACTACTTCCCTAGCAAAAACGAGATCTTCCTCGCCACGCTCGACGAGTGCTCCCGCCAGGGTGCGCAGCGCCGCGCACGCGCCCACACCCTCGCCACGCCGACCGAGCGCCTGAGCGCCCTCTTTGCCATCCAGCTCGACGGCTCGCCAGAGTCCCGCCAGGAGTGGGCGACCTGGGCACAGTTCTGGTCCTCCTCCGCCGCTTTTGCCGACGCCCAGCAGGCCACTGAGATCGCCTATGCACGTTGGCAGCAGGAATTGCTGCCGATTGTCGAGGAAGGCATGGCCAGCGGCGAGTTTGTGTCCGGCGACCCGCAGGTCATGATCGCCTCGCTGACCGCGCTTATCGACGGGCTCGGAGTCCGGTTGCTCGCAGGCGCTCTCGACCCGCTGAGCATCCGCGAAATCTTCAGCGCGAGTGTGCGCGGGTGGATGGCCAGCAGCGACAGCGGCGGGCCGCCAATTGCCTCAACCCCCTCTGCTGGAAACGACCAAGACGAAAGAACGGTGTAGCACATGTTGCAACTCAGCCGCAGGCAGCTCCTGCGCGCCACGGTGATGGGAGGGGCGACGCTAGCGCTCGCGTCGTGTTCGACCGCCCCCGTGGAGGAAATCGATACATCCGGTCCCCCGCGCAAGGGCGGCACGCTGCGCATTGGGCTGGTCGGTGGCTCCTCCACCGACACCATCGACGCGCACGTGCCCACCAGTACCAGTGACGCCGCCCGCGTGATCAACTTGTACGACGCACTGGCGCGCCGCGACGACGACTACAACCTGGAATACCTCCTCGCCGAAGCCATCGAACCGAACGACAACGCGACGGAGTGGACCATCACGCTGCGCGAGGGCGTGCAGTTTTCCGACGGCCGCCCGGTCCGGCCTGAGGACGTCATGTTCTCCTACAACCGCATCCGCGACCCCGAGGACCCGAAGTCCGGTGCCGCCTCAATCGCCCATCTCGCGGACATGGAGGTGCTCGACGAGCGTCGGCTCCTGCTGCGCCTTTCTGAGCCGGACGCCGCGCTGGTGGACTCGCTCGCCGAGTACCAGATGGGCATCGTGCCGGAGGACTACGACCCGAAGCACCCGATCGGCGCCGGTGCGTTCAAGCTCAAGGACTTTACTGCGGGCCAGTCAACCACCTTGGAACGCAACGACAACTACTGGGCCGGGCCAGCCCACCTGGACAAGGTGCGCATCATCGACTTCCAGGAAGAAGACGCGATGCTCAACGCGCTGCTGTCCTCCCAAGTCGACGCGATCGGCAGCCTGAACCACGCGCTCGCGCGCGTCATCGAGTCCGACCCGCGCTTGGACACCCTTGTGTCCGAGACCGGCATGTGGCTGCCGCTAACCATGCGCGTCGATGTCGAGCCCTTCGACGACCTCCGCGTACGTCAGGCGATGCGGCTTGCCGTCAACCGTCAGCAGATGGTCGACCAGGTCTACTCCGGCGAAGGACAGCTGGGCAACGACATATTCGCGCGGTACGACGACGCGTACCCTGCCGACTTCCCGCAGCGCGAGCAGGACGTGGAGAAGGCGAAGGCGCTACTCGCCGAGGCTGGCTACCCGGACGGTATCGAGGTCGACCTTGTTACCTCCGAGATCCAATCCGGCGCGGTGCGCGCGGCCCAAGTCTTCGCCGAGCAGGCGAGCCAGGCCGGGATCAGGGTCAGCATCAAGCAGGTTGATGCCTCGACTTTCTACGCCTCGGGCAACTACTTGGAGTACCCGTTTGCGCAGTCGTTCTGGTACACCCGCAACTTCCTGCAGCAGGTCAACCAGTGCGCGACCGCGGACTCGCCGTTCAATGAGACGCACTGGGTACGCGAGGATTTCACCGACCGGGTGTATGAGGCGCGCGCGATCGTCGATAAGCAACAGCGCGAGGCGCGCATCCGCGAGCTGCAGCAAGAGCTTTACGACGAGGGCGGGTACATCATCTGGGGCTTTGCCAACCAGATCGACGCCTACCACAACTACATCGTCGGCCTCACCCCTCACCCGAGCGGTGTGCCGCTTTCACACGCTAACTTCCACCAAATCTGGATTGCGGAGGCATAACAGCAATGGGGAAATTTATTCTGCGACGACTCGCGGTGAGTATCTTCATCCTCATCGCGGTGTCCATCATCATCTTTTGCGCCACGCTTTTGCTGCCGGGCTCGCCTGCGACCGCGATCCTCGGCCAGCAGGCCACGCCCGAGCGCATCGCCGCGCTCGAGGCGGAAATGAACCTGGACAAGCCCCCGATCCAGCGCTACTTCCTATGGCTGGGCGGCCTGTTTACCGGCGATCTGGGCACGTCTACCTCGACGGGCGGCCCGGTGGTCGAACTCCTCGGAGAGCCGCTGGCCAACTCGCTTGTGCTCATGCTGCTCGCCGCGCTGGTGTCGATCCCGGTGGGCATCCTCGTGGGCATTTACGCGGCCTGGTGGCGCGGCTACAAGCGTGACCAGGCGATCACCTGGGTCACGCTGATCCTTGCGGCGATGCCGGAGTTTGTCATCGGTATCGCGCTGATCACCATCTTCGCCACCTCTGTCTTCCAGGTCCTGCCCGCGGTGACGATGTCCCCGCCCGGCAGCCACGTGTGGGAGTTCCCCGCGCAGCTGATCCTGCCGACGCTCACGCTCGCGCTGGTGGTCAGCCCCTACATCGCGCGTATGACGCGCGCGACGATGGTGGAGACCCTCGACTCGGGCTACGTTGAGATGGCGCGGCTGAAGGGCGTTCCTGAGCGCCGCGTGATCTTCCGCCACGCGCTGCCGCACGCCGTCGGCCCGATCGCGCAGGTCGTGGCAATCCAGCTTGCTTGGCTTGCTGGCGGCATCGTGGTCGTCGAGTACCTGTTTAGATACCCGGGCTTAGGCGTCGCGCTGATCGACGCCGTCAACTACCGCGACGTCCAAGTCGTGCAAGCCGTTTCCCTCCTGATCGCCGTGGTCTACGTCGTGGTGAACCTGATCGCCGACATCGTGAGCATCATGGCCAACCCGAAGCTGAGGAGCAACTGATGACATCGCCCAACACCACCCCGGAATCCGCCGTGTCCCCGGACGATGAGCTGAAGGTCTCTCTGTCCAAGCCGGCCCCCGTGCTCGCCCGCATTTGGGCCCAGCCGGAAGGCAAGGTCGGCCTCGTGCTGACCAGCCTGATCATCATCTGCACGGTGATCGGCTGCCTCTTCGCCGAGCAGATCACCGGCTACTCCACCACCGAGTTCCTCGGCCTGCCCTTTACCAAGGAGGGCACCTTCGGCACGGACAACCTGGGCCGCTCCGTGTTCTCCCGCTTCATCGCCGGCGGCCTGGTGCTGCTGGTCACGGCGTTCCTCGCCACCGCGCTCGGCATGATCGTGGGCACCATCATCGGCATGGTCGCAGGCTATACCGGCGGCTGGGTCGATTCGGTGCTCATGCGGCTTAACGACGTCATCCTCGCCTTTCCCCAGCTCATCTTCGCCATGCTGGCGATCGTGATCTTCGGGCCGTCGGCGACCGTGCTGGTGCTGGTCATCGGGCTCACCCACGCGCCGCGTATCGCGCGCGTGGCACGCGCTTCGACCATGTCGGTGACCAACGAGGACTACATCCGCGCCGCCCAGATGTACTCCATGCCGCACAGCCGCATCCTCACCCGCGAGATTCTGCCCAACATCACCGGCCCGCTCGCCGTCGAGGCCGGGCTGCGCCTGACATACTCCATCGGCTCGATCGCCTCGCTGTCCTTCCTGGGCCTGGGTATTCAGCCGCCGGCCGCGGACTGGGGCCTGATGATCAATGAGAACCGTATCGCGCTCTCGCTGCAGCCCTGGGGCGTGCTGCTGCCGGTGCTGGCGATTGCGCTTCTCACCATCGGTACCAACATGCTTGCCGACGCCACCGCACGCGCCACCGCGTCCACCGCAATGCCCGCCAAGCCGACCGCGGAGGAGTTGGAGGCTGCCCGCCAGCCGAAGAACGAACCGATCCGCCACAACGAGGAGGCCTAAACCCATGTCGACCGCTCTCACCCCCTCCGCCCCCGAGGTCGTCCTCGAGGTCCGCGACCTGCGTATCCGCGCCAACGACGGCACCGAGATCCTCCACGGCATCGACTTCGAGCTGCATCGCGGCGAGATCGTCGGCCTGGTCGGCGAGTCCGGCTCGGGTAAGACGACCGCCGGTCTCGCGGCACTCGGCCACTGCCGCACGGGGCTTTCGCTAACCGACGGCACGATCACCCTCCACACCCGCAACAACGACAACATCGACGTGCTCAGCCTTAACGAAGATGAGCTGCGTGATATGCGCGGATCCCGTGTCGCCTACGTCCCCCAGGACCCGGCGCTCAGCCTGAATCCCGCCATGCGCATCGGCGAGCAGATCCGCGAAGTCCTCGACGAGCACAACTACGACGGCGACAAGCAGAGCCGCATCCGCGAGGTCATGCGCGACGTGGACCTGCCGGATACGGACGAATACCTCGCCCGCTGGCCGCACCAGCTCTCAGGCGGCCAGCAGCAGCGCGTCGGCATCGCGATGGCCTTTGCTCTGCACCCGGACGTGCTCATTCTCGACGAACCCACCACCGGCCTCGACGTCTCCACCCAGGCGCACGTGCTGGAGACCATCCGCGAGATGACGCAGCGCCACAGCGTTGCCTCCCTCTACATCACCCACGACCTGGCCGTGGTGGCGGAGCTGGTCGACCGCGTGATCGTGATGCTGCGCGGCGACATCGTGGAAGTCGGCACGGCCCACGAGGTGCTCTACTCGCCGCTGCACCGCTACACCAAGAAGCTCCTTGCCTCGATCCCCGACCTGGAGGGCAAGAAGAACATCGCCGAGCTCCAGGACGTCGCGCCCGCCGAACGCGGCGAGGCTCCCCTCCTCGAGGTCCGCAACCTCGAGATGTCCTACGGAGACAACAAGGTCCTCCATGGCATCAACCTCGAACTAGAGGAAGGCGAGTCAATCCTGTTGCTGGGCGAGTCCGGATCCGGCAAGACCACGCTTGCCCGCTCAATCGCGGGACTGAACCCCGGCTACACCGGCTCCGTCCGCTTCCAGGGCGAAGAGCTCGAGCGTGGTAGCCGGGAGCGCACGTTAGACCAGCGCCAGGGCGTGCAATACATCTTCCAGTCCCCGTTTTCCTCGCTCAACCCGCGGCGCACCATCGGCGAGTCGCTGAGCGTGCCGATGGAGATGTCGAAGCGCCTGCCCCGCGCCCAGCAGCGCGAGGTGGTGCACGAGGTACTCGAGGCCGTCCAACTGGATCCCAGCTTCTACGATCGCCGCCCTGGCGACCTCTCCGGTGGCGAGCGCCAGCGCGCCGCCATCGGACGCGCGCTGGTCAACGCGCCTTCGGTGCTGGTGTGCGACGAGATCACTTCCGCCCTGGACGTGTCAGTGCAGGCTTCGATCCTCCGCCTGCTGGCTAAGCTGCGCCGCGAGCGCGGCCTGTCGATGCTCTTCGTCACCCACAACATCGCGCTGGCCCGCCACGTGGCCACGCGCATCGCGGTGCTGAACAAGGGCGTCATCGTCGATTACGGGCCAGTGGACGAGGTGCTGCACAACCCGCAGCACGACTACACCAAGCACCTGCTGGCGGACATCCCTTCGCTGTAAGGACTCGCTAGGCTGGGGGGTGCAACGTATCCCCCAGCTCAAGGAAGCGAGCCACCGTGCCCGAAACCCTGCACACCCTTGATGTGCACTCTCTTTCCGCTCACCCCGCCACTGCTGACTTAAAGCCGCTGCCGCTGCCTCCGCTCGAGCAGACACTCAGCGAGTACGCCACAGCGCTTTCGGCGATGCTCGATGAGGAGGAGCGTGCCCACGCCTCCCGGGTAATCGAGGACTTCGCGCACAGCAAGGGCCCGCTTCTCGACGCTGCGTTGCGCAAGCGTGCCGTTTCTCGCGAAGCAGAGGGCACGAACTGGCTGCACGACGAATGGTATGAGGGCTATCTCGCTGTCCGCGGGCCACTCCAACTGAGCACAAACGTCGGCTTCCAGCTCGCCCCCATCGGAGCCGGTACCACCGGGACGCAGCGCGCTGCCGCGGCCATCCAGCGCATCGCCACCGTCCACCTGCAGGCAGCTGGCGACGCGCTGCCGGAGGATGTGGACGCGCGCGGTAACCGCATCACGCTGAACCAGTGGTTCGTGTTCAACGGCGGGCTGCGCCACCCGCGCCCAGATGTAGACGAGGTCGCGGTCTGCACGAAGTCGGCCGCCCACCGCGAAATCGGCATCTTCGTCGACGGCCGCCTTTTCGCCCTCCCCATCAGCGACGCCGAGGGCAACGTCACCCCGCGCGAGCACCTCGCCGCAAACCTGGACACGGTGCTGGCCGCCGCGCGCACCCCGTCTCCTGACCAGGCGGACTTCAACGCGGCCGCGCTCGCCGGCGATGAGTCGGAGCTCACGGAGCTCATCGAACGCAACCCGCACACCTACCAACGGCTTGCCGACCTGCTGTTCACCGTCGATCTAGTCAACACTTCGGGACGCGACGACGCCGCGCTGCTCGCGGACCTCGCGTTCCGCCCCCGCGGTGCATGGGTGTACAAGCCGCTGAGCTACCAGCTCGGCCTCGACAGCGACTGGACCGCCGTACACGTCGAACACACCTGCCAGGACGGCGGCACATTGGTCACCGCGGTTTCACGCATGCAGGACGCCCAGGTGCAGGAGTCGCCCACCCTGGCTGAGCAGGCCCCCGAGGAGCTATCCTGGGAGCTCGACCACGCCCCAGACACGCCGGCCGCCCCCTACACGGTCGAACTACGCCCCGTGGACATCCCGCCTACCGACCTGCCCTTCAAGTTCAGCCGCGACGCGAGCGCCCAGCTGATCATGACGATCGCGCAGCAGCTCACCTACGGCCGTGTCCGCGCCGTCTACGAGGCCGTAGACATGCGCGAGTACCGCGCCGGGCGCACCGAGTGCCTACGAGCGTTGACCCCGGAGGCGGCCGCCTTCGCACGTGCCCTCGTCGCTGGCACCGCGACCCGCGAGCAGCTCGTCGCCGCGGCCGAAGCGCACCGCGGATGGGTGAAGCGCTGCAAATCCGGCAATGGGATCGACCGCCACATCCAAATGCTCGAGCTCCTCGACGCCCAAGAGACTGGCACAGCTACCGACCCGTTCTTCAGCGATCCAGTTGTCACTGCCGCGCGCAAGGACTTCTTGTCCACCACCTCTGTCGGCAGCGACAACCAGATCGTGCGCTACGCCTTCGCTCCGACACTGCCGGAGGGTTTCGGCATCGCGTATACCCCGCACGCGACGGCCACCGAGTACTGCGTGTCCTACAACACAGAAACCGCAGAAAAGCCGCAGGAGTTTTTAGCTAACCTCGCGCGCGCTTCCGAGTTGCTTTGGCAGTTCTGCGGCGAGCTCGACGGCTAACACCGGTGGCGTACCGGGTGGCGGCGAGCCACTGATCCAGCTCACCCGCCTCCTGCCACTGCTCGTACAGGTCTGAGTCGCGCGAGGTCAGCAACGCCCTGACCTGGCGCCGGAGCCAAATACGGTCGTGGAAAGAAAACTCGAAGGCGAGTGCCTCCTCGAACTCGTCGGAGGGCAGATGGCCGTTCATCACCGCCACGAGCGCGACGACGACTTCTGCCTGCGCGGAATCCAGAGGCAGCTCGCCGCAATCGAAGCGGAACCGATCCATCTTGAAAGAGCCGTCCGCGAGTGCGCGCACGGCATCAAGCGCGTGGTCATTATCAAACGGCCCATAGTTCCACGTACCCATGGGGAAAGAATCTAAGCCAGGGAAGTTTCCCAGGGCTTTCGCCCAGGCAAACAATGGTTAAACACCAAGCAATATGTTGGTGATCTGATCGACGAGCGCCTCCACCTGCCGTTCCAGATCGGCGAGCGTGCCGTTGTTGTCCAGGATCTCGTCCGCCGCAGCGCGACGCTGCGCGTCCGGGATCTGACGCTCGATCCGGTTCCGCGCATCGTTCTCGTCGAGTCCGCGGTGCGCCACAAGGCGGCGCACGCGCTCATCGGCGTCCACGTCCACCACGACTGTCATGTCCATGTCCTCGTTCATGCCCAGCTCGATGAGCAGTGGCATGTCGTAGACAGCGGCCTTCTCGCCCGACTGCTCGAGCTGACTGAAGCGTCGCGCCGATTCCGCACGAATCGCCGGGTGCGTGATCGCGTTGAGCTTCTGCGTCTGCTCTTCGGAGGCGAACGCGCGGGCGGCCAGCCCCGCCCGGTCGAGCGCCCCATCCGAGCCGATGAGGTCCGCGCCGAACACCGCGGCGACGTCATCCAGCACGGGAGAGCCCGGCTCCATGATGTCCCGGGCGATCTGGTCGGCGTCGACAACTTGCAAGCCGTGTGCACGCAGCATCTCGGCGACCGTCGATTTGCCGCTGCCGATGCCGCCGGTAAGTCCGATCATGTACATAAAGGCGATGATAGAACACAAAGGGCCCGCGCCGGACGTCGGTAAGCGACGTCCGGCGCGGGCCGAACTCAAGCGAGTTTAGTTGCCGGTGAGCTTGTCGCGCAGTGCGGCGAGCTGCTCATCGGAAGCCAGGGAGCCCATGGACGACTCTGCCGGCTCGGCTGCCGGAGCTGCAGCGCTGGAGTCGGAAGAGTAGTTTGCCTGGTCTGCTGCCTGGTCCGCAGCCTCGGCAGCTGCGGCGCGGTGACGCTCGACCTGTGCGGCGTGTGCCTGGTGGCGACGCTCTGCCTCGGCGTAGCGTGCCTCCCACTCCTGGCGAGCCTCGTCGTAGCCTTCCATCCACTCGTTGGTCTCCGGGTCGAAGCCCTCCGGGAAGATGTAGTTGCCCTGCTCGTCGTAGGAGTCGGCCATGCCGTAGCGGGACGGATCGAACTCCTCGGTGAAGTCCTCGTCAGCCTGCTTGAGCGACAGGGAGATGCGACGACGGTCCAGGTCGATGTCGATGACCTTGACCATGACCTCTTCGCCGACGTTGACAACCTGGTCCGGCACCTCGACGTGGCGCTGTGCCAGCTCGGAGATGTGGACGAGGCCCTCGATGCCCTCCTCGACGCGCACGAACGCACCGAACGGGACGAGCTTGGTGACCTTGCCCGGCACAATCTGGCCCACAGCGTGGGTGCGGGCGAAGACGCGCCACGGATCCTCCTGGGTCGCCTTCAGCGACAGGGAGACGCGCTCGCGGTCCAGATCGACGTCGAGCACCTCGACGGTGACCTCGTCGCCAACGGTGACAACCTCGGACGGGTGGTCAATGTGCTTCCAGGACAGCTCGGACACGTGGACCAGGCCGTCGACACCGCCGAGATCGACGAAAGCGCCGAAGTTGACGATGGAGGACACGACACCCTTGCGTACCTGGCCCTTCTGCAGCTGGTGCAGGAAGTCGGAGCGAACCGCGGACTGGGTCTCCTCCAGGTACGCGCGGCGGGACAGGACGACGTTGTTGCGGTGCTTGTCCAGCTCGATGATCTTCGCCTCGAGCTCCTGGCCGATGTACGGCTCCAGGTCGCGGACGCGGCGCATTTCAACCAGGGATGCAGGCAGGAAGCCGCGCAGCCCGATGTCCAGGATGAGGCCGCCCTTGACGACCTCGATGACCGTACCGGTAACCGGCTGGTCGTTGTTCTGCAGCTCCTCGATGGTGCCCCAAGCACGCTCGTACTGCGCGCGCTTCTTGGACAGGATGAGGCGGCCTTCCTTGTCCTCCTTGGTCAGGACAAGCGCGTCGATCTCATCGCCGACCTCGACCACTTCGTCCGGGTCGACGTCGTGCTTGATGGACAGCTCGCGGGTCGGGATGACACCTTCGGTCTTGTACCCGATGTCAAGCAGAACCTCGTCGTGGTCAACCTTGACCACCTTGCCGCTGACGATGTCACCATCATTGAAGTACTTGATGGTGGCGTCGACTGCAGCGAGAAATTCCTCAGGGCCACCGATGTCGTTGATGGCTACCTGCGGTGCGTTAGTAGTGCGCATAAGTGTATGTGCTCCGAATTGAATAGGAGATCGTGATTGGACAGGGGCGCATCTCTCACACCGTGGGCATGTTTGACTCCAGGGTGGATCTCGCGCGAGGATCGACCCGAGCCCTCCTATTACGGCTGGTGTCGCCCCGATACTGCGATACGCCCCAAACACACTACTGCCTGCCACCTGCGCGAGCAAATCATATATGCACGTCACCGCCCCTTCCCCCACCCCGAAAG
>OJLW01000136.1_pt1 | contig 40542 bp, 37 predicted proteins | sample 1597021 | NCBI WGS metagenome assembly OJLW01 (sample SAMEA3904676, study PRJEB24821) | metagenome | biome: Builtin; feature: hospital; material: surface | place: USA | collected 2013-06-03
TAGCGTAGCGTCTCGTGGGCTCGGAGATGTGTATAAGAGACAGATATTATATGACATGGTGTATTATAGAAATAATAAAAGATGATTTGATATTAAGAAAGTAGGTTTATATGAAGGAGAATTATCAAAAAGAGAAGTTTAAATTTATAAGGCTCAACTGGATTTTTGTTGGATTTATTATTCTTTCTTTAGCTAGCAATCTTGAGCAATATTTCATGACTAGGTTGATTGAGAGGTTTTCTAGGATTGTGTCTTATAGGGATGGGACCTTGATTAGATCTACTCTGATATTTTTTGTTCTTTGGGCCCTTGTTTTTTTTACCTTGAGAGTATCAAGATCTAGGATGAAGGCTAGGATTTCTTATTTGTGGAATGTGAGGGTTAAGAGGGACTTGATGGAAAATATCCTAAGAAGAGATCCCCTTTATTTTGAAAGCAAGGATAAGGCATCTTACATATCTTTATTTAACAACGACTTAAAATTTATAGAAGATAATTATCTCTTTTCTGTCGATTGGATTATTTCAAATATAGTTCTTTTATTTTTGTGCTTGGCCTATGGTTTTACTATTAATATTGAAATAACCCTGATTATCTTTGCCTTTGGAATCATAATCATGCTGATTTCTAAGTATATTTCCTCTCTATCATCAAATGAGAATGAGAAGTATATGAAGTCCCTAAATTCCTACAATGAGATATTGAATGATTCATTTTACGGCTATGGAACTCTTTTTAGATTCAATAAGACAGGCCATTTCCTTAGGAAATTCGACCAAAAAACCAAAGAAAATGAGAAAATCCACGAAAAATCCTTATTTTTAAATTCTTCTAGGCTTTCAGTAATAAATGTGTCATCAATGATTTTGCAGACATTTTTAATGCTCTTATCAGCCCTTTTTGTCTATTGGGGCAAGATAGAAGCCTTTTATTTCCCAGTTCTCTTAAGTCTTATGAATATTATAATTTGGCCTATGCAAGAGATAGCAGATTCCTATGGAAATATAATTTCAACTAAGAAAATCAGAGAAAGAATTTTGAAAGATTATTCTTATAGGGAAGATAAATTACTAGGTGACCAAGGTATGGATGAAGAAATATTAGAAGAAAAGTCAGACATATTATTTTCAAAAGTTGACTTCTCCTATGGGCCTAAAGAGATTTTATCAGGGGCTTCCTTTAGAATAAATAAGAATGACCACCTAATCATAAGCGGGGCAAGCGGTACTGGTAAGTCTACAATTTTTAAACTTATTACCAAAGAGCTCAGCCAAAATTCTGGAGATATTTTCATTATGGATAAGAATATAATGAACCTAAGTCGTGAGGAAATATACGAGAAAATCTCCATTGTAGCTCAAAAACCAATGATATTTAGGGATACTATCCTAGCCAATATTGTCCTTTTTGAAAATGAAGATGAGATTGACCATGACAAGCTTGATCAAGCCATCAAGAAGTCAGGACTTGAGCCTCTTATAAATAATCTTGAAAAAGGCTATATGACAATTATAAAAGATGCAGGGTCTAACCTCTCAGGAGGGGAGATGCAAAGGATTGAAATAGCTAGAGCTCTTTATAAGGATAGTCCAATCATCTTGATAGATGAAGCTACATCTGCCCTTGACCTAAAAATGGCAAGTGAGATTGAAGAAATTTTTGCAAGGTTAGATAAGACTTTAATTTCAATATCTCATAGGAGAGATATTGACTATAGCAAGTATTACGATAAGATTATTGAAATTAAGGATAAAAAAACTATAGAAAGGTCTGTAAATAAAATATAAGAAATTACCACAGTTAAGGTAGGATTTTACTTTAAAACTGTGGTATTTTTTTATTTTCCTATTTTTGATATAATATTTATAGACTTATAAATAGATAAAATGCAATTTTACAATACTTATGTATAATAGAAGGTAGTAGTTAGGAGATAGATATGGCACTTAATATAAATTGGTTTCCTGGTCATATGAAAAAGACCAAGGAAGAAATAGAGAAAAATCTGAAGCTTGTCGATATAGTTCTTGAAATAATTGATGCGAGGATTCCTGAATCATCTAGAAATCCTATGCTTGATGATATACTTGCACTCAAGCCTAGACTTATGGTAATGAATAAGGCTGATTTGGCAGACCCTGTTGAAAATCAAAAGTGGATTAGGCATTTTCATGACCAGGGGATTGAGGCTATCTTGCTTAATTCTAAGGAGAAAATCAATACTAAGAGAATTTATGACCATGCAAGAGTAGTCTTGAAGGATAAGTTTGACAAGCATAAGGAAAAAAACATTGACAACCCCCTAATTAGGATGATGATTGTAGGAATTCCTAATTCTGGAAAGTCTACCTTTATAAATAATGTATCAAAGAAAAAGGGGGCAAGGGTTGGCAACCGTCCAGGTGTTACTCAAACTAAGCAATGGATAAGGACTGATGCTAATATCCAGCTTTTAGATACTCCTGGGGTTTTGTGGCCAAAATTTGACGATAGGACAGGTCTTCACTTATCTTTTACTAATGCTATTAAGGATGAAATCCTAAATATAGAAGACTTGACCTTATATTTCCTAGATGAGATGAAGGACTTATATCCAGAAAATCTTGTAGAAAGGTATGGTATAGATCCAAATGCCAAGGCCATTGAAATATATGAAGCAATAGCCAAAAAACGTGGGGCCCTCATAGCCGGTGGAGATTTTGACTATACAAGGACTGCGACAATTATCCTAAATGATTTTAGAACTGGCAAGCTTGGAAGAATTACACTAGAGAAGATATGAAATATTCAGACTATAACGACCAAATAAAAAAAGAAATATATGAAAAATATGACTACCTGGCAGGCATAGATGAGGTGGGCAGGGGACCTTTGGCAGGTCCAGTTGTAACCTGTGCTGTGATTATGAAAAAGGATTCCCACATAGATGGGGTCACCGATTCTAAAAAATTAAGCCGCAAGAAAATGCTAGATTTAAAGGAGAAAATCCTCAAAGACTGTCTAGCATATTCCTACGGCTATGCCAATAATCATAAGATTGACCAGCTAAATATAAAACAAGCGACCCATAGGGCCATGGAAGATGCTCTAAATGGCCTTGAAATTGTCCCAGATATAGTCTTAATCGATGCTGAAAGGATTAATACCCCTATTCCCCAATTAAACATTGTAAAGGGAGATCTAAACGAATATGCCATCTCCTGTGCCTCAATTTTAGCCAAGATAAGAAGGGATGATATCATGATTAATTTTGCAAAAATTTATCCGGGCTACCATTTTGAGACAAATTTTGGCTACGGAACAAAGGCCCACTATGAAGGCCTAGAAAGGCTTGGAGAAACACCCATCCACAGGCAGACCTTCCTAAGGAAATTTCACGAAAGGCAGTTATCTTTCATATGACACTTAAGAGAAATATTGGAGATTTTGGAGAAAATCTCACTGAAAAATATTTGCTAGAAAATGGCTATAGGATCCTTGCTAGGAATTTTTCCAAGACCTTTGGGGAAATTGATATAATTGCCTTCAAGGACCAAACCCTTGCCTTTGTTGAGGTTAAGACTAGAAAGAGTGATAACTTCGCCTATGCAGCAGAGGCTGTGGATTTTTATAAGCAACAGAGAATTATCAAGGCAAGCCAGGCCTTTTTAGCGGAAAATAAGATGTTTGACTTCATCAGTCGCTATGATGTGTGCGAAGTTTACCTTGATACAAGAAAGATAAATTATATAGAAAATGCGTTTTGATAAGAGAGAAATTTTATTATATTTAAATTTTATATACATAAATAATATGACCATCCTTGATTTATATGAGGAAAATCTACTTGAGGATTTTTTCGAAAAGGATAGGCCATATTTTTCTAATTTATCCGATAAGCTTTATGAAAAGATTTTTGACTCCAAAAACCTCGCGGCCTTTGAAAAATATTATGAAAGAATCCAGAGGCTTGGAATAAATTATGTTACAATCCTTGATGATGACTATCCAGAAAACCTCAGATATATAGACGATCGACCAGCCATCCTTTATTATAAGGGAAGGCTTGATCAGGAAAATGATAGTAAGTCTATTGCCTTTGTTGGGGCTAGAAAGTGTACGGACTATGGCAAGTGGGCCTGCAAAAACCTAGCTAGTCAGGTGTCAGCAGCAGGATTAACCACAGTATCAGGCCTTGCTTATGGGATAGATGCCATGTGCCATAAGGCAACACTTGATGTGGGAGGCAGGACAATCGGGGTGATTGGCTGTGGGATTGATCAGATTTATCCCAAGGCCAATAAGTTTTTGTACGAAAAAATTGCCGAAGAAGGCCTAATTCTTTCAGAATTTCCCCTAGGAACTCAGCCCTTAGCCTACAATTTTCCGAGGAGAAATAGGATAATATCAGGGATTTCTCTCGCAACTGTTGTTATAGAAGCTAAGGAGAAGTCAGGAACAATGATTACAACCAGGTGTGCCCTAGACCAGGGCAAGGAAGTCTTTGCCGTTCCTGGCAATATCAATTCCATCTATTCAAAGGGCACAAATATGCTAATACAAGAGGGCTCAAAACTTATAACAAAGGCCGATGATATCCTTGAAGAGCTTGATTATCTTTTAGATAGGAAGGCCACAAAAAGACAAATAGATTATTCTGCCCTTGATAAGGATGAAGAGGCTGTAGTAAGATATATTGAGAATAAACCAAACTCAAATCCAGATGACCTATCATTAAATTTGGATTTAGAGATAGATGTGATAAACTTTTTGCTAACGAGTTTGGAGCTTAAAGATATAATAGAAAATATTGGAAATAATGAATTTACCATAAAGGAGTGAGAATTTGGCTAAAAATCTAGTAATAGTTGAGTCGCCAACCAAGGCTAGGTCAATTTCAAAAATGCTAGGCAGAAATTATAAGGTAAAGGCCACAGTAGGCCACCTAAGAGATTTGCCTAAGTCTAAATTTGGAGTTGATATAGAAAATAACTTTGAACCTGAATACATAAAAGTAAGGGGCAGGGCGAAAACTATTAATGAATTAAAAAAAGAAGCTGATAATGCTGATAATATTTATCTGGCGACAGACCCTGATAGGGAAGGTGAGGCCATAAGCTGGCACTTGCAATTTCTTTTAGGTCTAGATCCAGAAGCGAAAAATAGGGTAGAATTTCATGAAATAACTAAAAATAACGTCCTAAATGCTATAAAAAACCCAAGGAAAATCGACAAGAACCTTGTAGATGCCCAACAGGCAAGAAGGGTCATGGATAGGATAGTAGGTTATGAAATAAGTCCAATCCTTTGGAAGAGAGTCAAGGCAGGCCTATCAGCAGGTCGTGTCCAATCCATTGCCCTAAAGCTAGTAGTAGATAGGCAAGATGAGATCGATAAATTTATCCCAGAAGAATATTGGACCATCAAGGCCAAACATAAATATGAAAATATAGACTTTGAATCTGAATTTTATGGATCAAAGAGTAAAAAAATGAAGGTTTCAAACGAATCCGGAGCTGATAAGGTCTTAAATAAGATTGACAAGGATAAATTTGAAGTAGTTAATGTAACAAAAACAAAGAAAAGACGTAAGGCTCAGGCCCCATACACAACCTCAACTCTCCAACAAGATGCATCCAATAAACTTGGTTTTTCAACCAAATTTACCATGCAACTAGCCCAACAGCTTTACGAGGGTATAGACATTGGCCATGAGGGAACTGTAGGTCTAATATCCTACATGAGAACAGATGCCACAAGGATTTCAAGCGAGATAGTAGGCGAATCCCTCAAATATATCAAGGAAAAGTATGGAGAAAAGTATGCCTCCAAGGGTAAGACCTATGGAGCAAAGAAAAAGGGCAGCCAAGATGCACACGAGGCTATAAGACCAACATCAATATACAGGGACCCAATAAGCCTAAAAGCATATCTGTCAGACCAACAATACAAGCTATATAAGCTAATCTGGTCTAGGGTAGTAGCAAGCCAGATGGCAGATTACGAATATCTTTCAACACAAATTAGCTTTGATAATAATGGTTTAATCTTTAGGTCAAATGGTAAAATTACAATATTTGACGGTTTTAATAAGTTGTCAGGAAATCTTGACAATGAAAATATTTTGCCAGACTTAAATGAAGGGGATGTCATAAGTGCGACAAAAATAGAAAAAGACCAGCACTTTACAAATCCACCTGCAAGATATACAGAAGCATCTCTTGTAAAGACCCTAGAAGAATTTGGAATCGGTAGGCCATCAACCTATTCTGCAACAATCAACCAAATTATGTCAAGAAATTACGTCGAGTTAGATGGTAGGTCAATCTATCCTACAAAGCTAGGAAAAACTGTAAATGACTTTTTGCAAGAAAATTTTGACGATGTAATAAATGTAGAATTTACAGCTGAAATGGAAAGTCAATTGGATAAGATAGCAGAAAATGAAGTTTTCTGGAAGGATGTTCTAGGAGCTTTTTATAAGGATTTCAGCAAGGATATGGAAAATGTCAAAAAAGACACTACAGATTATAAGGTAAAAGATAAGGTCCTTGATGAAAAATGTCCAAAATGCGGCAAGCCTTTGGCCATAAAGCACGGACGCAATGGTAAATTTATAGGATGCACTGGTTTTCCAGATTGTGACTTTACCAAGTCAATAATAAAAACAACTGGAGTCAAATGTCCAAAATGTAAGGATGGAGAGATAATAGAAAAGGTCTCAAAGAGGGGTAAGAGATTTTATGGTTGCAATAATTTCCCAGATTGTGACTACGCCCTATGGGATCCACCAACAGGTGAAAAATGCCCAGAATGTGGCAACCTCTTAATCCATAAGAAAAATAGAAAGACAGATGAGATAAAATGCTCAGCCTGTGACTATGTAAAAGAGAAGAAAAGATAGAAAAAGTCCCGACTTAGAAAACTAAGATCGGGACTTTTAAATTATTCTAATTCGTTTGAATAGTTTTCAAGCTTAGATGTACAGTGTGGACATCTACTAGCCTTGATATCAATTTCACTTTGGCAGTAAGGACAATCTTTTGTAGTCACTTCTTTCTCTTCTTTTTTGTGGAGGGAATTTATGGCTTTAACTATCAAGAACATTACAAAGGCAATGATTAAAAATGAAATAATAGCATTTATAAAGTTGCCGATTTTAAGGCTAGCCCCACCAATATTTATTACAAGGTCTTCATAATTAACACCAGCAGTAAGGCCGGCTATAATTGGCATTAGTAGATCATCAACCATGCTTTTTACAATAGCAGTAAAGGCAGAACCCATGATGATACCTATAGCCATATCAATCACATTTCCACGTGATATAAACTCTTTAAATTCTTTAAACATAAAATCTCCTTTCATGACAATTTATTATACTATTAAACTTGACTTTATCACTCAATTTATATATGATTTTATTAGAGGTTTATATGAAATATTTAAAAGTAGATGATGACTTTTATGAAAAATTATCTTTTTATGCAGTCTTCATTCCTATAATAGAAGTAAATGGCAAAGACCATATACTATTTGAAAAAAGAAGCAAACTAGTTAGACAGCCTGGCGAGGTATCATTTCCGGGTGGTGGTCTTGAAGAAGGTGAAAATTTTAAGGATGCAGCCATAAGAGAGACTATGGAAGAACTCCTCTTAGATGAGGATGATATTGAGTATTTGGGATATTCATCGACAATTCTAACATCTTCCAATAGTTATATCAAGAGTTTTTATGGAAGAATTAATAAAAATTTCGATGAAATAAAGTATAATAAAGAAGTAGAAACGATATTTACAGTTGATATTGATTTTCTAAAATCCAACCCGCCTGTAACCTATGTTTGTCCATATAGATTAAATTTTCCACAAGGCTTTCCCTTTGAGAAAATACCAAATGGTATAGACTATAAATTTGTGGCAGGTGTAAGTGAGCTTTCCTTTTATGACACAGAGCCTGTCATATGGGGACTTACTGCAAGGTTATTAAAACGCTTTATAGAAAGTTGGTGTGAAGATGAGAAATGATATTTCACAAAGAATAAAAGATTATGCCAATAAAAATGAGTCGATAGAATCTATTTTTTATGTCAAAAGATATAACAATGATGAATTTTATCACATTTATACTGTAGTTAACAATGTAATAATAGGCAAACTTGAAGAGGAATTTGAAAGTCTATTTGAAGATATGATCTTTAGCAAAAGAAGCAAAGATATAGCAGAAATCGACAAAAATAAGTTTACCTATACAACTATAGACTTATACAAAGAAGATGATATCAAGATATCAGAATCAATTATAGCAAGTGATATAGCAGAATCCTTTATAAAAACCCTTCCAAATGATATAGAATTTTTATATAACAAACCAGGAAGCGAAAGGCTAGCTGCCAATGATGACTATAGTTTAAGCTCGATAAAAGAATATGAATTTGAAAAGACAGTCAAAAACTTTTTTGCCTACGCAATAGAAGTATCCCTTTATCTTAAAGAAAACAATTATCCAGCTGCATCAATAAAGATGAATGAGCTAAGAAATGAGCTAATAAATATGCTTAGGATTCATGTCATAAACAAATTTAATGGCAAACGTGATATAGGAAAAGATGGCAGAGAATTTACCCATACCTTAGTTAAAGAATATAAGGATGACTTGGAAGATACCTTCCACGACATCAATCCATTAAATATCTACAATTCCCTCTTTAAGGCCTGTATATTGTTTAGAAAAATCGGTATGCAAGAGGCAGATGTCTTGGGATTTAGCTATGATAGGGCAATAGATGTAAAAACTCTTAAACTTTTGAGGGATAATTATAAAAAGTTAGAATCTTTTCTAAACTAGGAGGAGTAGTGAAAAGTAAATTAAAAATACTAAGCCTAATTGCGGCAATATTTATAGGTTTAATGCCAACAAGCATGGCTGCTAGCCAAAATAAGATAGTAGGGCTAGATGATAATGTAAAAGCCTATCTAATAGCCAATGAGGAAACAGGCGAAGTCTATTATGAAAAAAATGCTGATGAGTCAATGCCAATGGCATCTCTTAGCAAACTTATGACTTTTTTACTAGTAGAAGAAGCCATAGATGAAGGAAAAATTAGCCTAGATACAAAGGTTGTAGCAGATAGCGAAAGCGAAAAGCTAACTAGCTGGGAATATTCAGCTCTTGGCGTAAAAGATGGTATGACCTATACTGTCAAAGAATTAATAGAAGGTCTTATAGCTGTAAGTGGAAATGACTGTGCCTATCTTCTTGCTAATACCTTAGAAGTATCAGAGGCAGCCTTTGCTAGAAAAATGAATGAAAAGGCCAAAGAGTTAGGTCTTGAAAGCCAAGTATACTACAATGCTAGCGGTATAGAAACAGAAGATGGTCTTCAAAATTCATCATCTGCAAGGGATTTATTTAAGTTAAGTGCTCATATAATCAAAACTTACCCACAAATCCTTGACTATACAGCAATCAGAGAGATAAAAAATCCTGCTAAGGACATAGATAAAAAATCAACCATACCTTTAATGGATGAAATCGAAGGAGTCGATGGTTTAAAGACAGGAACAACAGATGCGGCAGGCTTCTGCTTAGTTACAACTTGTGATATGAGCAAGCTTGATAGCAAAGATACCTTCAGGACTATCGGTGTAGTTATGGGAGCAGATCAAAAAGATACACGTAACCTTGTAATGAGTGATTTAATCTATTATGTAAGCAAATATTACTCACAAAGGACAGTTCTTGATACAAATGTAGCAGCAACTACAAAAAAAGATCCGACCGTAAAACAAGGATATATAGAGCTTTTTCCTAAAGAAGATATAAAAATGATAGTAAAAGAAGGCGAAAATCCAAAAGTGGTGTATAATATAAAAGACGGCATCAAGGCACCTATTAAAGAAGGTGAAGACCTAGGTGAAGTCGAGGTATCATACAAAGATGAACATGAAAAAGTAGGTCTTTATTCTAAGAAAGCTTTAGATAGGGCGACACTTTTCTCAAGAATAATCAGAACTATCAAAGATAGCTCAGATTTTCTACTAAAAACATTAATAGCAAGATAAAAGCAAATTTATTTTGCTTTTTATGTACCGGTAGCTCAGCTGGATAGAGCACTGCCCTCCTAAGGCAGGTGTCGGAGGTTCGAATCCTCTTCGGTACACCAAAGGAAATTTTATATGCAAGATATATTTAATGAAAAAGATAAATTTTTTATGAATGAGGCCCTCTATGAGGCCAAACTTGCAAAAGCAATAGACGAGGTCCCAATAGGGGCCGTTGTTGTTTTTGAGGATAAAATTGTAGGCAGGGGTCATAACTTCACTTTCAAGGGCAAATCTGCCTTAAATCATGCAGAAATCTATGCCTTAAGGCAGGCAGGCGAGAAAATTGGAGATTTTAGACTTGAAGAATGCACAATCTATACGACTTTAGAACCTTGCATAATGTGTGCGGGAGCTATAATGCATTCAAGGATAAAAAGACTTGTAGTTGGCCAAACAGATCCCAAAAGAGGAGGCTTTTCAACCAATTTCATTAACCAAGACAGCCCTCACCTAAATGTGCCAGAAATTTCTTATGGACTTATGGCAGAAGAATCGCTTGAAATCTTGCAAAGTTTTTTCAAAAAATTAAGAGAAAAAAATAAGACCGCAAAGTCTAAATCATAGGCTTTGGGTCTTTTTTAGTCCTTAATATCAGCAATAAACTGCCAGCTTATTTGGTATTTGTCGATAAGGGTTGTAAATAATTTGTTGTTAAATTTCTGGGGCTCAAAGGTAACATTAGAGTCCTTTCTAAAATTCATATAGGCCCTGAAAAGATTATCAGAACTTGTTTCTATTACGATTCTTACGTTATTACCCTTCTGTAATACGTTATCATTGGTTACATCATAAAAATATATCCTATTATCATAAATATCTAGATATGAGCTATAAATCCTATCTTTTAAATCAGCTGGTAAATTATATTTTTGAAAATCACTATATCTGATTATATTTGCAGGAAAATCCAAGTCAAAAACTTCACAATAATATTTTAGGGCATCTACGCAAAGCCCTTTGTCAAATGCTATTCCTACCGCCATACTTATTCCTTTCTATTGTTATTAACAATTTATCACAAGAGGATGTTTTTTTCAAGTAAGTAAAAAGCTTTTCATAATATAATTACTTCTTTATTTGCAAATAGAGTATAATAAATGCAAGAGATTTTTTAAAGAAACGATAAGGAGCATATTAATGAAAATTAGTCTTATAGATCCATTAGAAGTTAAAGAATCATACATTTTAGAGCAAAAAGAAAAAATAGAGGCCCTAGGCCATGAGTTTGAATATTTTAATGAGAGTGCTAAGGATGAGGATGAAAAAATAGATAGACTCAAAGATACTGATATAGCCATAATTACAAACAAGCCTGTAAGTGGAAAGGTAATTGATGCTACTAATCTTAAGCTTATAGATGTAGCCTTTACTGGTGTAGACCATGTAGACCTTGATGCTTGCAAGGAAAAAGGCATAAAGGTCCTAAATGCTTCAGGTTATTCTGATGATTCTGTAGCAGAGCTAGTTATAGGACTTACAATTGGTGTCTTAAGAAAATTCAACGAAAACAAGGCAAATATCTTTGAGGGCACAAACAATTACCTTTTAGGCTCCCTAATAAAGGGCAAGACCTTTGGTGTAATCGGTACAGGAAATATAGGCAAAAAACTTATCGAAATCTTACAAGTATTTGGCTGCAAGATAATAGCTTATTCTAGGACAGAAAAAGAAGAAATCAAGGCACTTGGCGTAGAATACGTTGACCTAAAGACCCTATTAAAGGAAGCTGATATAGTTTCTCTTCATATACCAAATAATAAAGAAACCAAACATTTCCTTGGTAAAGAAGAGCTTGACCTAATGAAAGATAAGGCAGTGCTAATAAATTGTGCAAGGGGAGCTGTTGTAGACAATGACTACCTAGCCAAGTTATTAAATGAAGATAAGCTCCGCGCAGGTATAGATGTTTATGATATGGAACCACCACTTCCAAAGGACTATCCACTTAGAAATGCCAAAAATGTTCTTTTGACAAATCATGTTGCCTTCTATACCCAAGAAGCCATGCAAATAAGGGCGGATATTGTCTTTGACAACTTATATTCATACCTAGAAGGGACAATCAAAAACGAGATTAAACTATGATTAAACCTAAAATCTTAGCTGTTGCAGGAGGCTCTGCTAGTGGTAAATCTTCGATAGTAAAGCTTTTAGCCAAAGAATTTGAAAGCGATCTTGTAGTAATTGGTCATGATAATTATTACAAGGCTCATGATGACTTGGCCTTTGAAGATAGGGTTGGCCTAAATTACGACCACCCTAAGGCCTTTGACAATGATTTATTTTATGATGATTTAAATAAATTATTAGAAGGAAATGACATCGAAATGCCTCTTTATGACTACACTATCCACACTAGAAGCAAGGAAACAAAAAAAATTAGCCCTAAAAAGATTATATTAATTGAAGGTATTCTGGTTCTCTATGATAAAAAAATTAGGGAAATCACAGATACCAAGGTCTTTGTGGATGCTGATAGTGATGTTAGGCTAAAAAGAAGGATTTTAAGAGATACTAAGGAGAGGGGCAGGTCTATAGAGTCGTGCCTAACCCAGTATATAGAGCAAGTAAAACCTATGCATGAAAAATATGTTGAGCCGAGCAAAAAATATGCAGACATAATTATTCCAAGAGGAGCAAAAAACACCAAGGGAATCGAGATATTATCCAAGCATATAGAAAATTTAATAGGAAATACTCATGAAAGTTAATATATTATCGACAGACTATGACAAAATAAAAGATTATATTGATGGTAACTCAAGTATTGGCCACAAGATTTGGGGACCAATCAAAAAAGGTGATGGTTACGAATTTAGGGTCTATGCACCAAATGCCGATAAGGTATATATCAAGGGGGACTTCACAGCTTGGGATATAAGAGAGCTTAGCAAAAATGCCCAATACGGATATTTCTTTGGCTATTTTGATGCAAAAGTAAATGATTATTACAAATATGTTGTAGTAAAAGATGGCAATTGGGTAGAAAAGACAGATCCCTTTGCCCATGCTATGGATGGTGAGGGAGATTTTGCCTCAAAAATCGTAGAAGATGACTATGTTTTTAATGATGCAGAATACCTAAAAACTAGGGATAAGAGATACGATAAGCCACTAAATATCTACGAGCTACACGTATCTTCATTTTTAAGATTTACAAACCAAGTAAATTTCTTAGACATAGTTGATAGGCTTATTGCCTATATCAAAGAGATGAATTATACCCATGTGGAGATAATGCCAGTTACGGAATATCCATTTTATCCATCTTGGGGCTACCAATCAACAGGATTTTTTGCAATTAGTCACAGGTATGGAAGCGTAAGAGACTTTAAAAAATTCGTAGACCTTTTACATCAAAATAATATTGGGGTAATATTAGATGTTGTAGCTGTTCATTATGCATCAGATTATTATGGTCTAGATCATTTTGATGGTACAGCCATGTATGAATCAGAATATATGGATTTAAAATATTCTGAGTGGGGATCAAATAACTTTGACTACTCAAAGGGACATGTCAGAAGCTTTATGAAATCATCCATGACCTATCTTATAGAAGAATTTCACCTAGATGGGATAAGGATAGATGCTGTATCTTATATGGTATTTTATAATGGCAATTCTGACAGAGGGGTCCACGAGGATAATATATTCTTTATTAAGAATCTAAACGACACCCTAGAAAAAACACATCCAGATGTAATGAGAATTGCAGAAGATTCCTCAAATTATCCAAAGGTAACCCATCCTGTAAGCGAAGGTGGTCTTGGATTTGATTATAAGTGGGATATGGGCTGGATGAATGACACCCTTAGATATTTTAAGGTTGACTCATATAATCGTAGGGACTATCAAGGGAATATCACATTTTCTATGTATTATTTCCCAAATGAGAGGTTCTTATTGCCACTTAGCCATGATGAGGTAGTTCACCTAAAAAAATCTATGGTTGATAAGATGGCAGGCTCTTATGAAGATAAGTTTAAGCAATTAAAAGTCCTTATGGCTTATCAAATGACCCATCCTGGCAAATTTTTAAACTTCATGGGCAATGAAATTGCAACTTTTGAAGAGTGGAATGAGAATGTAGGGATTAGATGGGAATATCTAGACTATCCAATCCACAGAGATTATCACAATTTTATAAAGGATTTAAATAAACTTTACCTAGATGAGAAGGCCTTTTATAAATATGATTATGAAGAAGAAGGCTTTATGTGGAAGGTAGTAGATGATAATACAAACTCTGTATTTGCCTATGAGAGAAGGGCAGATGAGGATAGGTTCTTAGTTGTCCTAAATATGACAGGTGTCTATCACGGAGGATATGAAATACCTTATGATGAAGACTTGATATTTGAGGAAGTTTTAAATTCTAGATCAAGTAAATATGGCGACTACAGATACGAACAAAGAAAGATAGAAGTTAAGAAAGGAAACAATCTTAAAATAGAGCTTTGGGAATATGAAGTAGCTATTTTTAAGATAAGAGAAGTATGAAAAATAGAAAACCAATCAACCTATCTTGGTTAGTAGAAAAATGGACCTTGATAGATGAAGACTCATATCTAAAAAATATGTGGTTAAACACAGAATCTCTTGATTTTATTAGGATAAATCAAGAAATTCAAACAAGAGAGGATATAGTAAAATCCTATATTGACATAGACGATGATGTAGAGCATTATATATTAATGCCAGGCAAGGATGAAATAGATGGATCAGACATAAGAGATGCTTTTATTTCAAGCCTAGGCAAAAGAGATAGGGATGCCTTCATAGATAATGCAGAATTTATTGCACCAGCAGCTGAGTTTTTGGATACAGTATATGAATTAGGTCTAGAATCAGAATGGAATGATTTTAGAGATAAGGTAGCAGCTGATGTTCTCTTAAATTGGGCTGAAGAAGAAGGACTATCAATAAATAAAGACATGGAGACAATTAACATAAATAAAATACTATGAGAAAATATGTAGCACTATTAGCACTGGCGCTGACACTAACAGCTTGTGCTAACAATAAAGAAAATACAGAAGAAACCAAGCCAAAACTTACAGCTGTAGAAGATGATTCTACAAATGATGAAAATTCTACAAACCAGGAAGAAGTAGGCCAAGAAGAGAATAAGGAAGAAAGTAAAGAAGAAACTAAGGAAACATCTATTGATGGAAAACTTGTAAAAAATCAGATAAATATATATGATTATTTTGACACAATTACAAGCTTCATAGCCTATACAGAAAATGATGAAGAATTTGATAGATTAGTAGGAATTCTAGAAGAAGAATTAAGTATATATCACAAGCTTTATAACTCTTACGATGAGTTTGAAGGAGTAAACAACTTCTATACAATAAATCAAAATGCTGGTATAAAGCCAGTTAAGGTCGATAAAGCAATTATAGACTTAACAAAATATTCTAAAGAAATGTATAAGCTTACAGATGGCAAGATAGATATAGCCATGGGATCACTTTTAGGTTTGTGGCATGATTTTAGAGAAATGTCAATCAATAATCCTGACAAGGCAGCAATCCCAGCAGAAGATGACCTGGTAAAGGCAAGCAAGCATAAGGATATAGATGCTATAGAAATTGATGAGGAAAACTCTACAGTATATATAAATGATAAGGATGTTAAAATAGATATCGGAGCCATTGGTAAGGGTTATGCCACAAAAATCATTGGTGAAAAACTAAAGGAATCCGGCCTAAAACATGGTATCTTATCAGTAGGTGGGGATGATATGCTAATTGGAGATAATCCAGGAGCTGAAAATTCTTATTATAAGATAGCTATCCAAAACCCGGACCTAGAAGATAAGGATAATCCTTACTCTGCAGTAGTTAGCCTTAAAAATACATCTGTAGTAACAAGTGGTGATTATCAAAGATATTTTGTAGTAGATGGTAAAAGATACCACCATATCATAGATCCAGCTACCTTGTATCCATCTACAAATTGGACCTCAGTATCAGTAATTTTAGATGATATAGCTCTTGCAGATACCATATCCACATATCTTTTCATACTTGATTATGAAAATGGTTTAAAATTTGCAAAAGAGAATAATTGTGAGGTAATGTGGATTGACCATGAAGGAAATCAATTTAAGACAGAAGGATGGCCTGAAAGCTAAGCTAGACCTAGACAATTTTAGATTTTGAAGTTTAATATTGAGAGATTTCAAAATTTGAGGATAAAAGTGAAAAAAATTAATGAAGATTTAATATATCAAAAACTGAATAATAAAAAAATCAGCCTATTTTTCAAAAGGCTCTTTGATATTTTAATTTCACTACTAGTGATAATTCTAATCTTGATACCGGTGGGAATAATTGCCCTAGCTATCAAGTTAGACTCTAAAGGCCCTGTATTTTATAGGCAGGAAAGACTTGGCAAGGACAAAAAGCCATTTTACATTATCAAATTTAGGACCATGATGGTTGGTGCAGACAAAAATCTTGACAACCTCACAGTCAAAAATGACCCGCGTATCACAAGGGTGGGTGGCTTTTTAAGAAAATGGAAGATAGATGAATTGCCACAGTTTTTTAATGTACTAGCAGGAGATATGTCCTTAGTTGGACCAAGGCCTGAGACACCAAAGATGGTAGGTCTCTACGATAATTATTATGATGTAATCTTTGCCGTAAGACCTGGAATTACAGACTACGCCTCTATAGAATTTAGAAACGAAAGTGACTACTATAATTCCATAGAAGCTAGCGAGAAAATTTATTTAGAAAAGATTCTCCCTATAAAAATTGACCTAAAATTAAAATATATAGAAAATCTTTCAATCAAAAATGATATCTTAATTTTGCTAAACACTGCAAAAACAATAATAACAGAATAGGGCGTAAAATTTTTACGTCTTATTTTTTTTTGAGAAAAACTTGGTATAATCATTAAGTAATAAATGGAGGTAAGGATGAAATTAGCTTTTGATAACGATAAATATATAAAAGAACAATCAGAAAAAATTCTTGAAAGAATCAGCCACTTTGACAAGCTCTACCTAGAATTTGGAGGCAAGCTCTTTGATGATGCTCATGCTTCTAGGGTATTGCCAGGATTTTTGCCTGATAGTAAACTACGAATGCTTCTAAATATTAAAGATAAGACAGAAATAATCATAACAATAAATGCCAAAGACATAGAAAGCTCAAAGATTAGGGGAGATAACGGTATCTCTTATGATACAGAGGCAATAAGGCTTAAAAGTGCCCTCGAAGATTTTGGATTTTTGGTATCTGCCATTGTGATTACCCAATATGAAGAACAAGAAAAGGCCAAGAAATACATTAAATACCTTGATAACTTAGGTATTAAAAATTATAAAACTTATGATATAAAAGGCTATCCAAATGATTTGGCCACAATTATATCAGAAGATGGTTTTGGTAAAAATGACCATGTCGAAACCAAAAGACCCCTAGTAGTAGTTACAGGTCCTGGTCCTGGTTCAGGAAAGATGGCAACCTGCTTATCACAAATGTATCTTGACCATGAAAAGGGAGTAAATGCTGCCTATGCTAAATTTGAGACCTTCCCAATCTGGAATTTGCCTTTAAAACATCCAGTAAATATGGCCTACGAAGCAGCAACAGCAGACCTTGATGATATAAATATGATAGATCCTTACCATCTTGAGGCCTATGGCATATCAGCCGTATCCTACAATAGGGATGTAGAGGCTTTCCCAATCTTAAAAAAGATGTTTGAAAAGATAATGGGAACATCACCATACAAATCTCCAACAGATATGGGAGTAAATAGGGTAGGCTTTTGCATAGTAGATGAAAATGAGGCAAGTGAGGCTTCTAAGGCAGAAATTATCAGAAGATACTACAATACCCTGGTTGATTACAGACTAGCCAAGGTCCCTGTCCATACTTTAGAAAAGATTCAAATGTTAATGAGCCAGATGGAGATAGGTCCAGATGATAGGGCAGTAGCTCTAGCTGCAAGAGACAGAGCTAAAAGAGCAGGAAGTGATGCTTTTGCTATTGAACTAGAAGATGGCAATATAATCACAGGCAAGAAATCAAACCTTCTTTCAGCTCCAGCTGCCTGCATCTTAAATGCCCTTAAGAAGCTTGGAGGCCTTGATGATGAAATCTTACTTATCTCTCCTCATATAATAGAGCCAGTATCTAGCCTAAAGACAAAAGAGCTAGGTAGCGATGAGACAAGTCTTTCTGTAAATGAAATGCTAATAGCTCTTTCAATCTCAGCGACAACTAATCCTTTAACCCACATGGCAATTAAGCAAATTGGTAAACTTAAGGGACTAGATGCCCATTCAACAGTCATTCTAAATGATTCACAAAAATCTATGCTTAGAAAACTAGGCCTAAATTTCACCCAAGACCCAGATTTTTCAGAAGAAGATTACAGATAAAATAGCTCCTAAGCTAAGCTTAGGAGTCTTTTTTTGTCTCAAAATCATCGTATTCTATATAGTTGAAATAATAATCTACATCATTATCTTGATCATTTTGGTATATCTTTGCCATATCCTCACTCATTTCACCAATCATATCAGTGATAAATTTACGGAGAGATCTTTGGCCAAACATCATATCACTTACATCCATCTTGACCTTCCTTATAGAATGGGAGTGGGCAATTTTTTTGGCAAGGTCTACACCATTTATGTGTGCTTTTTTTGTGATAAATCTTGAGAAGAAATCTAGGAAATCTCTTAGATTATTAACCTTTGACCTCATGTGTTTATAAAAAATATTGGATGTGATTCCTTCAGTTTGGATTAGAGTATCGTAGAATTTATCCTTAGATCCATCAATCTCAAAAACTATATGGCTTGTAACATAGTCAAAGGCTTCGTTTATCTCATCTGCCGCATAATCAATTAGTTCATTGATAATATTGTAAAACTTATCATTAAGCCTAGCTATCATGGCATCCACATAGTCAGGCCTATCATTATTTGTAGAACGATATTGGTAGATGTAGTTGGCAAAATCATAGAAGGTGTGGCCCTTGCTATCTATAGGCATTTTAAATTCTTTTGTTAAGATTTTTTCTATAAAATAAATAAGAAGGGGTGGATAGAGGATTTTCTTATCTATCTGTTTAAAAATCTCATCTAGGGCTAGTTCTATATTATCAGATTTTATGTGAATCCTATTGCCAATGGCCTTTATTAAAATTTTGTGCTTGCCATTTTTTTCTATTAGTTCGATTTTGCCCACAAAAGGCTTTCTCATTGGGAAAAAGCGGCTTATTTTTGGAAAAACATAGGCATCCATATAATTATTATAAGGAAGCTTGGTATCCATATTGGAATTTATTTGCTTGATTATTTCCTTTTTTATATCTAGGTCCTCAAGCTTAGGATTGTTGGCCTGGATTCTTATATAATTTGATATTACTTCCTTTAGGGACAATTGGTTTTCGAGAGTGTAGATTGTGGCATCATCTACAAATTTTTTCTTGTTATTTTCATCTACAAAGGAAAAATCCCTAATTAGTTCGGTCTTTACAGAAATTTCAAAACCATGGCTTTCACCAGTTTTGTTTACTATCTTTAGGTGTCTGATTGGTAGGGGATAGGTTATGGTTGATCCTGTTTGTATATTGTAGATAAGCTTTCCTTCTTCTGTGGTAAACTTAGCTGTACCATTTTCGTGCAAATGGCCGGTAAAGATGAATTTTATGCCATTATCAGCTAAGACTTCTATAGGAGTTTTATTATTTAATCTAGGGTCTCTATCTTCTATCTTAGTCTTGTATTCTTTGATTATAAATGGAGAAAATACTAGCTCTTGGTTTCTAAAATTAGGGATAAAGGCGTGGTGGCTTACAGCTATAACCATATCCTTGCGGGCCTTGGCCTCGTCAATCTTATCAGCAATCCATCTGAGCTGTTCTTTTGAAATAGAGCCTACTACATTGCAGGTCCCATCCCTGTGTTTTTGTTCCTTATCTGCTGCATAAATTGAGCTATCAATCATGATGATAGTTAGGCCATTTTCGTATTTAAAATCTTTTTTAACCCTTGCAACGTATGAGAGATAGCCATTTGCATAGTAGGAATATTTAGCATCCCTCTTGTATTTTTCGTTTACATCTGCTAGATAGGCTTTAAAAATTGGGCTATCCTTATAGAATTCTAAAATAGAATCATCTTCATAGATAGATTTATAAATTTCTTCAAAGTCTCTTGGACTAGTCATTGGGGCAGGGCCATCATTTTTATAATCGTAGGCCTTTTTGGAATAAATATCGTGGTTGCCTGGAATAATAAAGGCTTTGCGACTTTTATCTTTATTTTTCCATTCATCAATAAGACTAGCAGCCTTCTTGTGGCTTAGGTATTCTCCTTCCTTGGTCAAATCTCCAGAAAGGATTAAAAATTTACTGGCAACCTTATCCACCATTTCCAAGGATTTTTTAAATAAGTACTCGCTCTCAACTACAAGTTTTCTTTCTATTTTTAATTCTTTTCTTAAATTTTCAGTATCTGCAATCAAACTTTGATCTAGAACGTGAGGATCAGAAATGATTGATAGATCATAGTTTTTTGTTTGTAAATTTGTCATCCTTTACTCCTCTTATTGTTCCTTTATTATACCTGTTTAGGCCTAGAATAAAATGTATTTTATCTTTATAAAAAACTTTCTTGTATATTGTAACAAAATAGTTTCTTAATAATATTAAGAAGTATTATTTGAAATTATGAAAGGAGCCCATATGTTTAAGAAAATTGCAAAGGTTTTTATAGCCTCAGGCCTTCTGCTTGCCCTTAGTGCATGTTCACAAGATAAAGAAATAAAAACAGCAGAAGATTACAAAGATACATATCCAGGCGTTTTTGCCACATATAAGGCCAATGCAGATATGAGCGAAACAAAATTTGGTGGTTCTGTCCAAGTTGACTATCTAGAAGCTCATCCTAATCTTAGAGAATTTTATGATGGTTATGGCTTTGCCAAACAATACGACAGGGCAAGGGGCCATACATATGCTCTAGAAGATGCCATAAATACCGAAAGACCTAAGCCAGGTGCATCTTGTCTTGCTTGTAAGAGTGCTGACTTTGTAGCTGCCCTTGAAAAAGATGGCATAGATGTAAATAGCATGGATTTTGATCAGTTTGTTAAAGACCATCCTGGAATGCAGACTATTTCTTGCTATGATTGCCATATGGATGATATCGGTACAGTCCAGGTAACAAGAGAACACTTTAGAAAACAAATTGATGAAGGTAGGGTCAATTCTAACAATGCCAAGGTTGACAGCCTATCTTGTGCCCAATGTCACGTAGAGTATTATCTAGATCCAGAAACTAAAGAGGTAATCTTACCTTATAAGTACGGTTTTGAAACTGATGATATGCTAAAATATTACGATGAAATTGACTTTAATGATTGGGAACACCCAGCTACAGGCACAGGACTACTTAAGGCCCAACACCCTGAGTTTGAAACCTTTATGGGATCAGTCCACGATGCTGCAGGACTTTCTTGTATAGATTGTCACATGCCAATAGTAGAAGATGAAAAGGGCAATAAATTTAAATCTCACCACTGGACAAGTCCACTTAAATCCAAAGAGACAATCAAGAATTCTTGCCTATCTTGCCACGCTGGTAAGAGTGAAGATGATATGATTGCTTGGGTTGAAGAAGTTCAGCAAGGTGTATATGATAGGACAAATGAAGTAAGCGATAAGCTTAAAAAATTCATTGACCTATTTGCAAGCCATGTCGAAAAAGGCGACTTATCAAAAGAAGATAAGGATAAACTACACGAGATTCACAGACACGCTCAGTTTAAATGGGATTTTGTTTGGGTAGAAAATGGTGAAGGCTTCCATAACTCAAATAAAGCTCATAAAAACTTAGATGAAGCCGAAGCTCTAGTAGACCAAGGCATGGAAATTTTAAGTAAATATGAATAAAAGTAATGGACTCCCACAGAGTCCTTTTACTTTGAGGATAAAAAATGAAAAAAATTATAAAAAAAATTATAAAAAGCTTCTATTCCATGAGGACTGGAATAATTTTACTAATAATAATAGCCCTGACATCTATTATTGGGACCCTAATTCCTCAAGGAAATGATCCAAAATTCTACCTTGAAGCCTATCCATCTTTTGGGAAAATCATCTTATTATGTGATTTTGACAAGGTCTACTCATCTTGGTGGTATATTTTATTAACCCTTCTTTTGTTGGTGAATTTACTATTTTGTAGCATTAACCGCTTCAAGATAATTTTTGAAAAATCCTTCAAAGAACCAGATATAAAAGAAAGACTTAATAATTATCAGAAGTTTGAAAAAATAAAAAAAGATTCAGATATTTTTGAAAAGTTAAAGATAAAAAATCCAAAAGAAACTGAGATAGATGGGAAAAAAGTCTATTATAAGTTTGATGGCAAGATAGGACATCTAGGCTCATGGCTTACTCATTTATCTATAATAGTAATAATTTTAGCCTTTGCCTTTGGTCGTTACAAGGGCTTTGATGAATTTGTACATGGAGTTCCTGGCACTGTTCTAGATCTTCAAAATTCAGATAAAAAGATTAAAATTAACCAATACGATGTATTATTTAGGAAAGATTACACAGTTGACCAATATATTACAAGCTTAGAAGTCCTTGATAAGGATGATAAAAAGCTTGATGAGGGAGTGACTATGGTCAATAAGCCCTTTAGATTTGATGGATTTAATATCTACCAAAACTCTACAGGCTGGGCCTATGAGGCAAAATTATTTAAGGATAAAAAGTTTTTTGAAGAAAAGCTTATGTATAAGGGTGACTTCTTTATAGCTGACAATAAAAAAATTGCCCTACAATTTGTGGATTTCTATCCTGACTTTGATGAAACTAGCCTGATGAAACCTAGGACCAAGTCACCATTTTTACACCATCCGGTAGCTTTGTATGCTATATTTTATGATGGGGAAAGGGTAGATATGGGCCTTAATCATCCAGGAGAGCCTATCAATTGGGAAGAGTATAGCTTTGTTATTGACAATCCGCAGATGTTTACCCTCTTACAGGTAGCCCACGACCCTGGCAAAAACCTTGCCCTTATAGGAGCAGGTTTACTTATGATAGGACTCTTTTTATCCTTCTACATCAATCCAAGGGATTTTATCCTAGTAGAAGATGAAGACTTTTCTTATATATTTGTAAGATATGCCAAAAAAGATAAGTTATCTAAGGAAAAATTAGAAAAAATTATTGGAGAAGAAAAATATGATTAATTTATTAAATGTAGAAAATTTACTTTTCTACCTAGCCTTGTTTGGCTATTTGATTTCAATGTTTTTATTTATAATCTTATTTGTAAATAAGACAGAAAAATGGGGAGTAATGGGCAAAAACATCATGATGGTAGCCTTTATATCCCACACCCTTGCTATAATCGTAAGAACTATAAATGCTGGAAGACTTCCACTTTCTAACCAATACGAATTTGCAAGTGCCTTTGCTTGGGGAATTGCCCTTTGTTATTTAATTTTTGAAAAGAAATACAAACTCCTTGCTATGGGTACCTTTGTTAGTCCGATTCTGTTTTTAATAATTGGCTATGCAGCTATGAGGGATAAGACAATTAGACCTCTCATGCCAGCCCTTGATAGCAAGTGGCTAGCAATCCATGTTTCTCTTGCTATTCTTTCCTACGGTGCCTTTGCTGTTGCAGCAGGTATTTCTGCTATGTATCTTTTAAGAGATAAATTTTCGGATAACGCCTTTAATAAAGGTATAGCTGGAAAGGAAAAGCTAGATGAGATTGCCTATAGGATTATTGCATTTGGTTTTATCTTCCTCAGTATGGTTATGATTACAGGAGCCATCTGGGCAGAATCAGCTTGGGGTAGGTATTGGGCTTGGGATCCTAAGGAAACTTGGTCTTTCATAACATGGATAATTTATGCGATCTACCTACACCTAAGAAGGTCAAGAGGTTGGCAAGGAAAAAGGGCAGCTATCTTTGCAATAGTTGGCTTTATATGTGTAGTTTTCACCTATATTGGTGTAAATACCTTCATTCCATCCTTACATTCCTACGCTTAGAGAAAAATAAATAATTTCAAAAGAGGCTAGATTTTGCCAATATTTTTAATATATATTGGTAAGTCTAGCCTTTTTAAATATTGTTAAAATAGGAATTTAAAGTACAGTATAATTGTAAAAATTGCTGAATTTTTATATGGAGATTTTATGACATTAACAAAAAGCGTAAATAAGATTACAGAAGCTATATTTATTGCTTGCCTAAGCCTTATCAGCCTGTACTTATCCAGATACAGCCTGATATTTATGGGTTTAATTCCAGTGCTACTTGCCCTTACATCATTTAAGGATGGTTTCTTATCTGCCTTATTAAAGGTGGGATTTACTTATATAAGTGCCCTGGTATTTTTAAATATAGACCAAATAAATACTAGTTTTATACCCTTGGTTTTGGTAGGTTTGATATTTGTAATCTTAATTAGCTTAAAGATACCAGACAAATATCAAATATTTTTGTCCTTTGTCCTTATAAGTTTGGTTTTTATTTTTCTATTTAAGCTAGAAATGATAGAAAATAAGCTTACTATTGATAAGATGGCACTAGATTTTAAACAAATGGTCGAAAGTTCTTATTCATATAGGTTTGACCTTGATATTTACAAGAGTACTGTAGCCTTATATCCTTCTTTAATTTCAATGATAGTTATGGCTTATTCAGTCCTTTCTATCAAACTTATTAGAAATTACTTATCCTTTATGGGTAAGGGGATAGATGATATAAAAGAACTTGACCAAATTAGGATAGAGTATAAGGATTTATTAGGACTCACCATTATCTTTGCAATTATATATTTTCTTGCAAACTTTATGAACATCGAGAGAACTTATATACTTGCGAACCTTATATTTATTAGCATGATAATACTTGTGACAAATGGAATAAGTCTTTTTGACTACATGCTTAAAAAATCAAGCCTACCTTTGACAAGAGCCTTTCAGTGGTTTTTTATGATAATATTGTTTCAAGTTATCTTTATTCCACTATTATTTTTTGGTTTTGCAGATATATTTATAGATTTTAGATCAAGGAGGAAAAATGCGAAATAATGAAAAATTTATTAGTAGATCTAATTTAATCTTGATTTTGGCCTTTCCTCTTATTGCATCTCTAATAGTTTTTTACTATAATAAGACCCTAGGTGCTGTAGGAATACTTGTTTGTATAATTTTATTTTTCTTTTTGAAAAATATAAATTCTACAAGGGATAAGGAATTGCAGAAGTATGTTGATAATATCAGCTTCTCATTTGATTCTATTACCAAAAATGTAGTATTTGAAATGCCATTTCCAATAGCTATTTTAGAAGAAAATAGAAAAATCAAATGGCATAATTCATTTTTTAGGGACTTATTTCCAGAACATAAGCTAATAGGTGAAAGCATAGATTCAATCATACCTGATTTTGAAGAAATAGAATTTGATAATGAGGAAATTAAACAATCACAAAATGTTAATATAGCTGATAAGATTATTCAGTTTTATTATTCTACAATTTTTAATGAGGGAGAGGATACTAACCAAACCTTCTTATACGGAATTGATAATACTTATGATGAGTCAATCAAAAAACTTTTTAAGGCAAAAAGATTAGTCTTTTATTCTGTTTTTATAGATAATTATGATGACCTAAGAAATTCTGCCCAATCTGACCAAAGAGCTCAGGTTTTAGGTGAGATAGATAAGGTAATTAATGAATATTTTAAAGACTATGATTGCCTAATTAGGAAATATGAAAACGACAGGTTCATGATTATAAGTGAGTATCAGGACTATAAGGAAATTCGTGAAGATAAATTTTCGATTTTAGATAAGGTCAGGGATATAAGCAAGGGTAACTCCATTCCGCCAACCCTTTCAATAGGTGTAGGCATTGCTGGAGAAAAGCCATCTGACATATATTCTGATTCAAGAGATGCGATAAATATAGCCTTATCTCGTGGAGGAGACCAGACTGTAGTTAAGCTTGAAGATAATTATGAGTACTATGGTGGAAAAACCAAGGCAATCGAAAAAACCTCCAAGGTTAGATCAAGGGTCATCTCCCAATCCCTAAAGAGAATGATGGAATCAAGTCCTGATATCTATGTTATGGGCCACAATAATCCTGACATGGATTCATTTGGTTCAGCACTAGGTGTCTATGAAGGGGCAAGGTCAATTAATAAGAGAGTTTATATTATCCTTAATGAAGTAACAAAGCCTATAGAAAATATGTACGCTAGGGTTACCGACGAGCTAAGCGAGCTAAAAGAAAATATTTTAACTGAAGATGAAGCTCTAAGAAGAATATCTTCTCAGTCACTAATCATAGTCACAGATAACCATAGGAAAAATTCCACAGAAGGTCCAAAACTTCTAGATATGACTGACAATATATTTATAATAGATCACCACAGAAGGGGCAAGGATTATATTAAAAATGCAACCATTTCTTATATAGAGCCTTACGCTTCATCAGCATCAGAACTTGTAACAGAGATTTTATCATATTTTGATGAAAACTTTAAGACAAGAACAGCAGTAGCCGAATCCCTTCTTGCAGGTATAACAGTCGATACTAAAAACTTTGTCTACCAAACAGGTGTAAGAACCTTTGAGGCAGCCTCAATCCTAAAAAGATGGGGAGCTGACTCAGTATATATAAAAAGAATGTTTAAAGATGACTTTGAAATTGTAAAATATAAGTCAGAGGTAATAGCAGATTCCTTCATAGTAGAGGATTTCATAGCAATTGCCCACTTTAATAGAGAAATAGATGGTTCTACCCTTATTGCAAGCCAGGCTGCAGATGACCTTCTTAATATAAAGGGAGTACTCGCAAGCTTTGTACTTACAAGGGCTAACAATAAAATTCACATATCAGGTAGAAGCTTAGGCGATATATCGGTACAATTAATACTAGAGCGCATTGGAGGTGGCGGACACTTAACAGCCGCAGCCACCCAATTAGAGATGAGCATGGAAAATGCCGAAAAAATGTTAAGAAAAGCAATAAAAGAATATTTAAGAGAGGAAGAAGAAAATGAAAGTAATACTAACAGATAATATTGTAAGAGTTGGAGTAAAGGGAGACCTAGTAGATGTAAAGCCAGGATATTTTAGAAATTATCTTGACCCACAAGGTCTAGCTGTAAAGGCAACAAAAGATAATATGGATGAACTAGAAAAAATGAGAGAACAACTTAAGGCAGAAGAAGCTGAAAATAGAAAAGAAGCTGAAGCTCTTAAGGAAAAAATCGAAGCTCTAACAATCGAACAAAAGGTAAGAGTAGGAGAAGATGGAAAACTATTTGGTTCTGTAACAAACAAAGACATTGCTGAAGCTCTAGCAAAAGAAGGAATCGAAATAGATAGAAAGAGAATCGAAGAAATCGAAAAAATCGATGGAGTAGGTGAATTCGTACTAAACGCTAGACTATATGAAGGAGTAAATGCAGACCTTAAGGTAAACGTGGTAGCTGAGGCAGAATAATGACAGATGGCTTAAGGCCACTACCTTATGACTTCTTATCAGAACAGGCTATCATAGGCTGTATTTTAAAGAAAAATGAAAGCTTTGATAGTGCAAATCAAATAATAAAACCTGTAGACTTTTACGATTCAAGGACACAGAGGATATATAAGACCATAGTCACCATGTTTGAAAAAGACATAAAGGTGGATGTAGTATCCCTTATATCTCAATTGTCCAACGAAAATATATTACAAGAAGTTGGAGGGGAGGAGTTTATCACTGAGATTACCCTCTCCTCATTTTATACTCCAAATATTGATACCTATTGTAAAACAGTCAAGGCCAAATCTTTATTAAGAAGTCTAATCGGGGCTAGTGAAGATATAATAGAAAAATCCTATAGGCAAAGCGATGATGTTTCAGACATCCTAGCTAGCGCTGAAAATAGGATATTTGAGATATCACAAGATAACCATTCCCAAGGGCTAGTAAGGGTAGCAGACACCATGGATGATACCCTAAGACAAATCAACGAACTAACCCTAGCAGATGGGAGAATAACAGGAGTTGCTACAGGACTTGAAGCTGTAGATAACAAACTTTCAGGATTACAAAGTTCCCAATTAATATTACTAGCTGCAAGGCCAGCTATGGGTAAAACAGCCCTAGGCCTAACCATGGCTTGGAATGCTGCCAAAGCAGGCAAATCTGTAGCTTTCTTTTCTCTAGAGATGTCAATCTACCAACTAAACCAAAGGCTCTTATCAATGGTAAGCCTAGTAGGTCTAGAATCAATCATCAATGGATCAATCAGAGATGATGACTGGACACTTTTAATAGATGCTACAAAAAAAATAGTAGAAACAGACCTCTATGTTGATGAAACACCAGGCATAAGATTATCAGAAATGAAATCAAAACTAAAAAGATTAAAGGCAGAAAAGGGACTTGATCTAGTAGTAATAGACTATCTTCAGCTAATGCAAGCAGATGGTAGACAAGAAAATAGGCAAAATGAAATAGCATCCATATCAAGGGGCCTAAAATCCTTATCCAAGGAACTAAACTGTCCTATACTTTCGCTTGCCCAATTATCAAGAGAGGCAGATAAGAGATCAGACCATAAGCCAATCTTATCAGATTTGAGGGAATCAGGTGCCATCGAGCAAGATGCCGATGTTGTAATGCTCCTATACAGAGAAGATTATTATGATGAAGAGGTAGAGCCAAACATAGCCAAGTTAATATTTGCAAAACACAGAAACGGGGCAACAGGTACAGTTGATTTGTATTTCAACAAACCATGCACCACCTTCATCAACTTAAGCCACAGGGATGAAAATGCCTAGAATATATTTAGATAAAATAGATAGAGAAAGTGCCTTAGAATTAAAAAATTGGGGCGATTTTACTGACCCAAGACTAGTCGGCTATAATTATGGCAACCTCACAGACTTTGAGCTAAGGCTATGGTATGGCAATATCAACATGCCAAATAAGAGATACTTTGCAGTAAGAAGAAAAGAAGATGACAGGTTTATAGGCTTTATCGGCCTTAAAAATATAAATCCAATCCTAAAAAGAGCCAAACTAGGCATAGTCTTTGATGCAAATTATGTATCTTTGGGCTATGGCTACGAAGCTATAAGGGAAATATTTGTAATATTTTTTGAGGAAATGAAATATAGGACCCTTTATCTAGATGTAAACCTCTTTAATGAAAGAGCAATTAGGGCCTATAAAAAGGCAGGATTTAAAAAGACATCTTATAGCAGAGAAGCCTTTGAAAATCAGGCCATAGACCTAGATGAGAGATATTTTGAGATGTCCAAGGGCCTAATTTATTCAAAGATAATGATTATGAAAATAAGTAAGGATGAATATAATGAACTTTGAAATGCAAGAACTAAAACTGGATATGGGCACAACCCCCTTTGAAAATATGTTTTTAAATACCTATCTTCAGATGGCAGATGGCGATGCTATCAAGGTTTATCTTTTAATTTATAAGGACATATACAATGATGGCACAGTCGATGTTGCAAAGATCAAAAGACAGCTAAGCTTTGATGATGAAAGATTTGAAAACGCCGTCAATTTTTGGATAAATATGGGTATATTTAGAGAAAAAAAGGCCTCAGACGGGACAAATTTTATAGAAATAGTCTCCCTAAGACAGATGTATTTTGGCGAAAGCGAACCTACAAATGATAATGAACTAAATTTTGACAAGGCTCAAAGAAAGTCAATGATGTTTGAAAATATCGAAAGAATCATCGACAGACAGCTAACACCAGCAGATATAACTAGGATTCATGAGACATTGGGAGAATATGACCAAGACCCAGAGCTTGTAACAGAAGCCTTTAGGCAGGCAAGAGAAGCAAATAACGTAGATGTAAAATACGTAATGGGCTACTTAAAAACCTGGAGAGACCAAGGCATAAATAGCCTTAATGAACTTAGGATGAGAGAAGAGCGTAACAAGCTTAAAAAATCGAGAACAGTAAGGACCTATAGGAAAAAATCTGATTCAAATATAGGAAATGACAATGACAATCTTGCCCAAACAGCCAGGGCTAGAAGGCTAGAGAGATTGAGAAATCAGAGGGACTAATATGAAGGCTAGTGAAAAAGCAAGTCTGATCTTACAAGAAAGACGCAGAGAAAATAAAAGACGCCAAGAAGAGGCAATAAATGAAGTCTATGACAAAATCCCAAAGATAAGAGCCCTAGATAAGCTAATCAAGCAAGTAGGTTTTGATAGTATAAGACTAGCTGCAGAAGGCCTAGACACAAAGGCAAATGAAGCTAAGCTTAAAAATCTAATAGGAGAAAAGCACAAAGAGCTCCTTAAGGCAGGTTATCCTATCGATTATATGGAGGAAAAATACTTCCATCCACTCTGCAAGGACACAGGTTTTGTGGGCAATGAAATTTGCTCGTGCAGGTCTCAAATAATAATAGATGAAAATTATAAAAGATCTGGCATAAGACAAGTCATAAATAGGGAAAATTTTAAGACCTTCAATATCAATTTATTTTCCAAAAATCCTTATCCTGAATATGCAAACATAAGCCCTTATGAAAATATGCAGATGATCCTAGCTGACCTAAGAAAATATATAGACAATTTTGATAGGCAAAGCGGTAATATCTATATCCAAGGAAAAGTAGGTAGGGGCAAGACATTTTTGATAAATTCCATAGCCAAAGAGCTTTTGGATAGGAATTATTCAGTAGTCTATATGACATCAACCAAGCTTTTTAAATTTTTAAATGATTACTATTGGGCATTTGAAGATAGGCGTGAAAATTTGGAAAACCAATACGACCTAATCTTTGAATGCGACCTTTTAATAATAGATGATCTAGGAGCAGAAACTCACAGGTCAACCGACCAATCAAACCTATTTGATGTTGTAAATGAGAGGATGAATAAGAATCTTCCGATAATTTTATCATCCAACCTCGATGAAGCCTTAATAGAAGAGATTTATGGACCTAGGATATTTTCTAGAATATTGGGTAATAATTCAAAGACCTATGAAATATTTGGGGAAGATCTTAGACTAAAGGGGACAGATTATTATGATTTTAGTTGATAAAGAAAAAATGCAAGCAATCGACTCTTATGCAATAAATGTGCTAAAAGTACCAGCCCTAAGCCTTGTAGAAAGGGCAAGCCTGGCTGTACTTAAGCACATCAATCTAAATAAATTTGGATATTTTGCAATAGTTGTCGGAGTAGGAAATAACGGGGCAGATGGCCTAGCCCTAGCGAGAAATCTCCTAGCTAGGTACAAGGATGTAGAAATATATATACTTGGCGATGTAGAAAAGGCAAGCGAAGAATTCCGCCTAAATCTAGAATCTTGCCAGATGCTTTGCGAAGAGATATTTTATGTTCAAAGCATAGAAGATTTAGAAGAGATGGAAAGACGCCTAAATAATGTCAATCTAATTGTAGATGCCATATTTGGTACGGGATTAAATAGGCCAGTCACAGGAATATATGCTACAGTAATATCTATCATCAACAATGTAATGAAATATAAAATTTCAATAGATATACCATCAGGCCTTGATGCAAGTACCGGTCAGGACCTAGGCGAAGTAGTCGATAGCGACCTAATAGTAACCATGCAGCTTATGAAAAAGGGCGTCTATGAAAGAGAAATCTATAGGAAAAAATGCGTAATAGAAGACATAGGCATCCCACAAAAGGCCATAGATTCAGTTTTGTATGGTCTAGTTGATTAAATTATTTATTTTCATCTTCCTTTGCAATCGTTTGCCACGCTAGTATAGTAAAAGAAAAAGGGGGATGATCCTATGAAAAAGAATTTCTTACTAATATTGATATGTCTTTTTGCCCTCATATCTTGTGCTAGCCAGAAGCCAGATAATAGTGAAGCAGACCTTGCAAATGAATATGCAGACGAGGCAAGACCAGAAATTGATGAACCTAGATATGCTGATATGGCAAAAGATGAGGCCGTGGATTATGGAGAAGGGTCAGACCTATCAGATGATTCAAATGATTATATAGAAAGATTTGTATATATTGATCTTGAAACTACATCCTATGATAAGGACCTAGATACTATAAAAAAATCAGTAGCAAAGCTATCAGGTTTTGTAGAAATTGAGTCAACATATTTTAATAGGACCAATGAAGATAGGGACTTAAGAAATACTGAACTTACCATAAAAATTCCAAAAGAAAGTGCTGAAAAATTTGACCAGACCCTAGAAGGCCTGGGTAAAACCATAAATGTTTCCAAAAACTCTAACAATTAGAAAAGTCATTTAGGGATGCAGATAAGGATTTAGAAATAAAGGAAAAACAGCTGGAAAAATTTAATGAGCTTTTGGAAAATTCTAATAATATAGATGATACCCTTGTTATCAATGCAAAGATTATAGAAAGTCAGGGAGAAATAGATAATCTCAAAAAAGCAAAGGCTGACCTAAAAGATAGTGTGACCTACGATACCTATAATGTCGGCATAAATGAAGTATATTCTTATAATAGAAATTCCAACAATCCTGACCTAGGCTCTAGGATAAAGGAAGCAATGGGAGAGTCTATTGGACTTGTCAAGGAATTTTTCTCTCAGGTTATAGTAGGATTTTTCCTATATTGGCCATTTATCCTTATTATCTTAGCTCTTGGATTTGGTGCTTATAAACTAAGGGGAAGATTAAAGAAGAAGTAGGGGCTGCTAATCAGCCCTTATTTAATTATATTTGACATTTCCATCCTTACTTGATATGATAGAGTGGCATGGGGAGTTAGCTCAGCTGGAAGAGCGCCACGTTGACATCGTGGAGGTCGCTGGTTCAAGCCCAGTACTTCCCACCATAAGAGATATTGACCACCTTGGCTTGGCCAAGGGTATTTTTTTATTTACTATCTCTTAAATAAAACTTAAGGAGTAGCTTATGATGGATTTTATGAAAAAAATTCCTGGTGGTTTGTTGCTTGTTCCAATGCTGATTTCAGCTATTATTTATACCCTAGCACCTAATCTATTTATGATTGGAGGTATGACCCAGGCCTTGCTTACAAAAGATGGGCTTACTTATATTATTGCCTTCACCTGCTTTTGCTCAGGAGCTGTAATTGATTTAAAAACACTTGGCCAAGTTTTTAAAAGAACAGGCCTTCTAGCCCTAGTTAAAACAGCTATAGTTATTGGATTTGGATTTTTATATTTTAAATTTTTTGGATTAGATGGAATCTTGGGTCTATCTACCCTTGCTATAATTGTAGGCCTTGCCTCAACAAATCCTTCCCTATATTTGGCACTCGAGGGAGAATATGGATCAGCCATTGATCAGGCTGGCTTTGGTATCCTTGCAATAATGTGTACACCAGCTTATCCGCTATTGCTCTTTGGCTTAATTCAATCCTCACCTATTAACTGGATGAATATAATTTCAACACTCATCCCCTTAGTTTTGGGCCTTATTTTAGGTAATATTGATAAGAAGTTTGGAGAATTTATGAAACCTGGCTTGGCCTTAAGTCTTCCACTTATGGGATGGTCATTTGGTTATGGTATTAATATTATAGAAGCAGCCAAGTCTGGTTTTACAGGTATTTTGCTTGCTATGGTTTTTTATATAGTTTTATTACCTATATCCTTTATTTTCGAGCGAAAAGTGCTAAAATTAAGCGGAAAAAACTCTATTGCTATGAACTCAATTGCTGGTATGAGTGTATCTATTCCATCAATAATTGCAGCAACTAATCCAAGCCTTGAAATATATAAGGCAAATGCTACTGCAGCAATTGCTTTTGGTGTTGTTATTACATCTATTGTTACACCAATTTTAGTTAAAAAAGTATATGAAATGAATAATAAAAAATAGGCCTAGTGCAAAATATGAATGAAAAACGCCGTCATTAAATGATGGCTTTTTTCATACTGCACTAGGCCTTTTATTATGGTCTTACTTTATTTTCATTTAAGATTTTTCTAATAACTAGGTCAGCGTAGGCCTGGCTACCTTCTACATTTGGGTGGGTCCTATCAACAGCGAGTAATTCTGGCCTATCTTTTACATAAGACCTCCAGTCGATTAGGTGGGCCTTTGGATTGTCATTAACAAAAGCTTCCAAGTCGCTATTTACCTTGTCCATATAGGATTGTAGGTGGCTGGTGTTTACAAAATACACATCCCTGCCATCAGCTATATCCATTATAGCCTGCATATCATTGTGGTTGGCAGAACCATTGGATCCTAGAGAAATAAGGACAATATCGCCAAGACCGACATTATTCTTTATGGCCTGCAAGATGCCAGGTCCTTCAGGCATGTCACGTCCAACCTTGCCATCTAGGTAGAGGTTAGGCATGTAGTTTCTTAGGTACTTATCAATATTGATCAAAACCGAATCGCCCACAGCACTCACACTGACATCCTTCACATAGGCTAGCTCATTTTCAGTAAAATCAAAATCATCATAGGCCTTTTCCTTGAAATCTTCGCTAGAATCAGCCTTCTTGCTTTCTTTTTTATCTTTGCTTACTTCCTTATCTTTTTCATCTTCTTTAGGAAGAGCTTTAGGGTCTTTTTCGGTATTTTTCTTCTTTTGAAGCTCGTTATGCTTTTTAATCTCCTCCTGACTTTGCTCAAATCTAGCCTTAAGCTCAGCCATTTCTTGTTCTTTCTTATTGCCTATAGCAAGTGAAATTATATTAAAGATAATAAGGCTTGCAAAAGGGATGATAACTAGGTATTTGTTAAGCTTTTTCCTAGAAAATATTGCATGAGATATTTCTCCTAAGAAAATTATCCAGGCAATTTGTAGGCCGTAATAAATAATCTTGTTATCAAAAATATTTATAAGGAAGTAGGAAAAGAAAACCTGGATTATATATTGCAAAATATAATAATAAAGGCTTCTAGAACCTATAAAGACCAAAATTGAACCGCCCCAACCGAGCTTTCTTTCCCTCTTATCTAGGCTATTTTCAAGCTTAAAGATAAAAAATATCAAAAGATTAAAAGCTAGGGTATAGATTAGGAAAAATGTCTTGTAGATATTTATATCTTCACCATTTATAAAAAACATAGGTACAAATAACAAAATCCCAAGCACACCAACAATTATTTTTAGGCTTAGCTTTGAAATTTCCATATACCTTCCATAATTTTTATAAAGTAGATAGAAAATCATCCCCAAGAAAAATGCGTAAATCCTGGTATCAGTTCCATAATAAATTCTAATAATCGGAACATCCTTATTAGCCAAATAATAGGAAAGGCCGACAGATGCTAGAGTAAGTAGACTTAGTAAGATAAGCTTAATCGAATCAGAATTTATCTTTCTGCCAATTAATTTTAGTAGGTAAAATACAAAAATAAATTGGACATAAATTGATATGTACCAGAGGTGGATGAAAAGGTTAAAATTACCATTTCTATCAAAATATGAAGCTCCTGCTATGATTTGCCTTATATTTTCAAAGCAAAAGGCCGTAGCAAGACTGGATTTGGCAGAATCATCAAAGATTTCCCTGGCGAAAATCAAACTTATAAGTAAGCTTATAGCCATCACAAAAATAATAGGTGGCAAAATCTTTTTTATTCTATTTTTTATATTCAGCAAAATATCATCAAGGCTCAGATACCTATCATTTGTCATCTCCATCAGAAATCCCGACATAGATAAAAAGCCGATAACAGCCAGAAATCCTCCAGGAAAGGCGTGGGCAAAAAGGTGATAGGTTGATACAGCTATAAGGGCAAAAGCCCTTAAGATACTTAAATAATAATATTTTCTTCTTTGTTTAGTTAATTCTTTCACATTCATTCTCCATAGTAAGATTATTATACCCTTATATATTTATAAAATTGTGAATTCTTTATTAATTTTATATAAAGAGAATTTTTAAAATCCTTATCATCTTGCATTTTTTAAATTATAATGTATATTATTAGTAATCGAATATTGCGATGAAAAGAAGTAGTAGGTATGGATTGCACCTAGAGAGGAGATGGTTGGTGGAAATCTCTTGCATGAATTATTGAATCCGTCTTTGAGCAAATAGAAATTAAGGCAAGCTATGCTTGTGTAATTTGGGTGGCACCACGAGACCTTCGTCCCAATTTGGGGGAGGCTTTTTTTATGCTTTATTTTAAGGAGTAGAAATGATAGATATTAAATTATTAAGAGAAAATCCAGAACTTGTAAAAGAAAACATCAAGAAAAAATTCCAAGATGAAAAATTAGTCCTAGTAGACGAAGTCCTAGAGCTAGATGAAAAACTTCGTTCCTATAAGACCGAAGGAGATAGACTAAGAAGCGAAAGAAATAAGACTTCTAAGGAAATAGGCGCACTTATGGGCCAAGGCAAAAAGGAAGAAGCCGAAAGAACAAAGGCTCATGTAGTAGAAATCAACGAAGAGCTAGTACATATTGAGGAAGAAACAGCCAAACTCAATGAAGAAGTCAAAAAAAGAATGCAAATCATCCCACAAATAATAGACGAAACAGTGCCACTAGGCAAGGATGATACAGAAAATGTTGAAATCGAAAGATTTGGTGAACCAGTCATACCAGATTTTGAAGTTCCATACCACATCGACATCATGGAATCCTTTGAGGGAATCGACCTAGATGCATCAAGAAATACATCAGGAGCAGGCTTCTATTACTTAAGAGGAGATATAGCAAGACTTCACTCAGCAATCCTTTCTTATGCAAGAGACTTCATGATTGATAGGGGCTACACCTACTACATCCCACCATTTATGATAAGATCAGATGTAGTAACAGGAGTAATGAGCTTTTCTGAAATGGAAGATATGATGTATAAAATAGAAGGCGAAGACCTATACCTAATCGGAACAAGCGAACACTCAATGATAGGTAAATTTATAAACACAATAACAGAAGAAGAAAAAATGCCACTAAAGATGACCTCTTACTCTCCATGCTTTAGAAAAGAAGTAGGAGCCCACGGCATCGAAGAACGTGGTGTATACCGTATCCACCAATTCGAAAAACAAGAAATGGTAATAATCTGTAAGCCAGAAGACTCAAAAACCTTCTATAATGAATTATGGAAAAACACAGTAGACTTCTTTAGAAGCCTAGAAATCCCAGTAAGGACACTAGAATGCTGCTCAGGTGACCTAGCCGACCTAAAGGTAAAATCATGCGACGTAGAAGCATGGAGCCCACGTCAAGAAAAATACTTTGAAGTAGGCTCATGCTCAAACCTAGGCGATGCCCAAGCAAGAAGACTAGGCATCAGACTAAGAGGAGAAGATGGCAACTACTTTGCCCACACCCTAAACAACACAGTAGTAGCCCCACCTAGAATGCTAATAGCCTTCCTAGAAAACCTCTTGCAAGCAGATGGAAGCGTAAAAATCCCAGCTCCACTACAAATGTACATGGGCGGCAAAGACAAAATCGAACCAACAGTTAAATAAACTTTTGCAATATAAAAGCACCCTTCGCCTGGGTGCTTTTAACTTTAGAAAAATATGAGCAAAATATATCAAAAAAATCTTAAATCTGATAAGAAAAAAACCTTAATAAATTTGTAAAAATCAAGGGTCACAGCTTGCCAAAAAATCATATAAGGGTAAGATGAAAGCAGAAATGTGTGCATAATATGTATTAAAAAAGAAAGGCAAATCTATTATGAAAAAGTATCAAAAGGCCAAAATCCTCCTAGAAAGTAAGGCCCAAAACATAAACAAAAAACCAATATACGCCACCAGGAAACTATCCATAGGCCTAGTATCTTGTATGCTAGGACTAGTAATGGCAATGCCTGTGGTTCATGCGGAAGAATTTGATATGAGCTCTATAGATTCGATTATAGAATCTATTGAGGAAATCGATAAAAAAGGCGAGTCATCAAGCGACACATCATCTGAAAATACAACTCCATTAATTGATGATGAAAGCCAAAAACATGAATCTGAATCATTAGAATCACAAGAAATAGGAAGTCTAGAAATAAGTGATATTATTGGAGGAGAACCAGTAAAAGCTGGCTCTATACCTGCACCATCTATTGATGATGTATTTATTGGATCTAACACTATTTCAGGCAAAAAGCTTCATCGAGATAAAGTTGATAAAAAGACTGTAAGGGCAACTGTACATGTTATAGTAAAAGATAAAAATGGTCATGAAAAGGCTAATGAATCGGTTACACCTAAATCTGGAACATCCTGGAAGGTAAAACTACCAGAAAATGTCACTGTAGAAGAGGGAGATATAATTACTGTATATCAAGAACTTAATGGAATAAAATCTACTGAAGTACATCCTAAAGAACTTAAACACTCTTTAAAAGATCAACATAAAAATGACCTAAAAATGCCAGCAGGTGAAATTTGGATTGAAGAAACATCATCTAACTTAGTAAATGATGATGAAAAAGCTGAAGCTATTGAAATGTTCAATAAGGAAAACCCAGATATACTTAAAGATATTAGTTCTGTTAATTTTTCTATTGATGGTACTACTGCTGCTTATTTTCAAGTAACCTATACTGATGGAACAAAATCAGAAAAAATACAAGCGACAAACTTAATAATTAAAGAAATTACAGAGAAATCTCAAGTTCCTAAGATAGAAAAAACTTACGTATCTGATGGGTTTATAACAATAACTCTCGAAAAGGAAATTGAGAAAGGTTCTAAAATTGGAATAATAAAAAATTTTACTGATAATGAAGGTGGAAATTTCTGTGATACTGGAACTTGTAGCGTTTCAAAAACAATAGTAAACTGGGTTACAATTGATAGTAATACTAAAGAAATTAAGTATCCAATAGATAAAGATTTTTTAAAGCTTGATCAAGAGTTTGGTGTAATATTAAAGGAATACAGGAAAAAAGCAAACTGCGCAAAGACCGAACCAGTATTAAAAGTACCAAATAAAGTTTCTGTCAAAGACCCTAGGATTTTAACTAAAGATGACAAAGAAAAGATAGATGCAGCTATAAGAGCGGCTAATACAATAGAAGGCGTATCAAAACTCCCTGATGGAACAGGATATATTTCAGATCCAGCTTTTATAGAATTTGATAAAGATGGCAATGCAAGAATAATCAGCCCTAATAATGTAAAAACTGATTGGGATAATAATGGAAATCCTATATATATAAAAAATGATGGTTCATATGAGGTAGAAGATGAATCAAAAGTAATAACATTCCAAGCCAAAGACCTTGTGAAAAACATAAAACCAGATGCTCCAAAAATGGAATACAAGGATGATAAAATAGTAATCACACCTAACTTAGAAGTAGATACAGATGCTAAAACAATCAATGTTTCCTATAAAGGTTCAGATGATACTGATAAAACAATAGAAGTGACCAAAAACGAGCAAGGTAAATGGGCAGTTACAGAGGGTGAAGCTAATGTAGATGAAAATAATGGAATAGTATCATTTGATGTATCCAAGGTAAAAGCTAATACAGAAGTAAAAGCAACAGTAACGGATATAGGCGGAATTGCTGATGATGACAAGCAAGCATTAACATCTGATCAAGCACAAATAAAGGTAAGTAAGGCAGAAAGAGTAAAAGCCCTAGGCGGCCTAGACCCAGTAGACATCATCAAATGGGTAGGAGATAAAGTCGAATGGAAAGAAGGAGTCAAGGCAAATAAGGACGCTAGCCAAGAAAATAAAAATAAAATAAATGGACTATTAGGAGAAGCTAATACAAGATTTGAATCTCCAGATGGCAGAAATACAAATGCTCATGGAAAATACCAAGGCAAAATCAAGGTAAAATTCGACGATGGCTCAGAACTAACAGTAGAAAACCAAACCCTATACGTCAGAGACCACATCCTACCTCCAACAGAAAAAATAGTACCGGAAGACGCCCTAGAAGTAGAATTCAAACTAGGCGAAGGCACAAAAGCAGGTGAAACAAAAGGAAATAAGGATACTCCTGTTTCTTATAAAAAATATAAAGTAAAACCAAACACAGATTTATCAACAGAAAAAGTATCAAAAACTGACAAAACATGCTTTGAAGATGTGGGAGCAACGCTAATAGATGATACCTATGTAGACCTAGTATGGAAAAATAGTAAGGATGGAAAAGACTTCGTAGCAAGCGATAATAACAAAGTCTTCACAGCCACAGCCACAAAGACCTACAAGGTAACAGTTGTGCCAAATGGTGGCCAAGGTAATGAAATAAAAGATACAAAGAAAACAGGAGAAATTTATAAACTTCCTGCAAAAGATACCTTCGACCCACCTGAAAACCAAGAATTCGTTGGCTGGGAAGTAAATGGCTCACCAACAACAGAGAAACCAGGCACAGAAATCAAAATAGACAAAGACACCGAAATCAAAGCCCTATGGAAAAAAATCCAAGTCAACGTAAGCTACGATAAAAACGGTGGATCTGGCGAAATGACAGGCTCCA